>ERZ1292623.87-Hain-H51-01um-R1-87-length-97864-cov-11_pt1 | contig 97864 bp, 114 predicted proteins | sample MGYA00564398_ERZ1292623 | MGnify/ENA primary metagenome ERZ1292623 (study PRJEB36523, sample SAMEA6512633) | groundwater metagenome | collected 2019-01-07 | study: AquaDiva: Metagenomics assemblies of 32 groundwater samples
AAATTGTAACTTTAGCAATGGATTTGTATTTCAAAGGACTTTCATTAAGAGATATTTCAGATACATTATTTCAATTCTATAATTTGAGAGTGCATTTTGATACAATTAGAAGATGGATTAGCAAATACACTCAAATCATGGATGACTACACTAAAGATTTCAAGCCAGAATTAAGCGATAAATGGCATATTGATGAGCAGATGATTAAATCAAAGAAAGATTATATCTGGTGCTGGAATGTTCTAGACAGCGAAACAAGATTTTTGATAGCAAATAATGTAACACGAGGCAGAGAAATTAAGGATGCAAGAGCAGTATTAAAGATAGCAAAAGAAAATATTAAGGAAAATCCTAAAGAGATTGTTACGGACGGTTTATGGTCTTATAACAAAGCTATAAGGAAAGAATTTGTTACAAAAAGAACAAGTCCAAATGCTGTTCTTCATTCAAGAAATGCAGGAATAGCAAAGAAACTTCTTAACAACAATATGGTTGAACGTTATCATAATGAGTTTAGGGAATTTGACAAAGTGAGAAGAGGATTTAAGTCAGATGAAACAGCACAGCAATGGAGTGATGCTTTTAGGCTTTATCACAACTTCATTAAGAAGCACATGGCTCTCAATGGAACAACACCTTCTCAAGTAGCAGAAATTAATATTGATTTAGGCAGAAACAGATGGCTAAGTCTACTTAAACAAAGCCTTAATCACCCGAATACGACAAAAAAGGAGGGAATATTAAAATGACCCTTTAATACGACAGAGAGCGGAAAGGGATAGTAGTAATAAGGTTAAAGTTTTGAAACATCACCAACAGTGCCAAAATAGCGTACAGTATCTTCAACAACAAAGACGTGAAAGTTCTGGACGCCATGTTTGAGGAAAGGGCTGAGAGGACGTTCTCGAGTAACATCGCTTCCTATGGTAAGGGGGGTGAAAGAAGGCATGACAATTAAAGTTTTCTTCTGCCATGGTCCTTTGAGGAAGCACTTGTATTTTTCTGTTTTGAGTTCTGGAAAGCTGATTGCAGGGTGTTCATGGCCAATAATAATAATGTCCTGCAATTGTAATGGAATAATATGACCATGAAGAATGCTTATATTATCTATAACATAAGAATCAACAACATGAATGTTTCTTTTTGTTGCAATAGGTTCGAGAGCAAGGTCGTGATTTCCCTTGATGATGATAATTTCCTTCACCTTTGTAAGAAGATAGTCAAACAAGCGCAGAGTATCACGCCATTCTTGATTGGTAATAGTACCGAATTCGTGTTTTAAGTCGCCATTGATCACCACCTTCTCGACAGAAACAGTCATGAATATGTTGTCAAGTCGTTCAATAATGTCTTTCAGTTGAAAGCGGGGAAGCAAGATGCCTTGGCTTTCCAATGCTTCTTCGTATCCTAATTGCAAGTCACTAATAATGAGAATGTTCTTATAGCGGAGTGCTAAGTCTTCAATGAAAAGGTGTGGATGAATTTCAACCGCTTTCATGGGAAAAGGATTCAAGAGTATGTTTTTTTCCAATGGTTGCAAGAACATGGGTGTGCATGCGTTTGATAAATGCAATCCGATCTTCCATGCGCATGATATCTGTATATCCTTGAGTCACAAGGGTGAAGGCAAAGGGGCTCGGAAGATTGGTGTGTCTCATTTTGAGTTCGATAGTGCCTTCTTTAAGCTGTTTGAGGATGGCTGTTGCATGTGTAATGTCCATCAGGTCTTCTAAGACTTCTCGTCGTGCTTCTTTGAGGATGGAAAAGTCATTGCTGATGCGTCTGATTGCACTGATGAGAATCATGCTGCTCACTTGTTGTCTGCCAACTCTTTTTTTCTTGCCTTTGTAATTCCGCAGGATCATTAATGCCCTTCCCGCGCAGTGTCTGAATCGTCGTTTCAAGACTTCTGTTTTTTCGATTGCTCGCTCCATGACGCTTCTCAGTTGCGTGACTTTGATGAGGTCGAATGCGCGCATGACTTGCAACGGTTCTTTGCTTGCAAGGTAAAATCCATTGTCATTGATGCCTATTTCAACTGTTTTTTTGTGGATTTTGGAGAGTGCATACGCAATTGCTCTGCTCAGCACGTCATTCACGCGTCTGCCATAAAGGGTGTGAAAGACAACGTATTTCTTGTCATCTTCAAATCCAGGAAAGAATTCCACGACAACCTTTTTTTCATGAGGAATTTCTAAGTACAAAAATTGTTCCTGAAAGTAGGAGTAAATGGCTTTTGCTGCATTGTCATCAACGTGCAGGGTTTCGTGAATGTAGTGGATAATTTCGTCTTTCTTTGCCTTGTTGACAAAGAAGTCTTCAAGGTATCGTCTGAATTTTTGGATGTCCATGGCAAGGTCAAAGTTTAATGGTAACATCTCGCTAAACCAGCTGGGGACAGTGGGTGTTTTTCCGCTTGCTGCTTTTACGCTTGCCACCATGCCTCTGCTAAAGAGGAATTCATAGGTGTCTCCTCCTAAGACAAAGATGTCTCCGCGTTCCAGTCGTTCAAGAAATGCTTCGTCTATAGTTCCAATGACTTTCTCTCCTACTTTCACTTTGACTGCGATTTGTTCTGGAATGGTTCCAATATTGGTGAGATGAATAACTCTGCTGAGCCGTCCTCTCCTTCCAATCTCTCCTGTTTCAGGATCATACCATATCTTGGCAAAGATATACCTATCCTCAAGTTGGACAAATTCTCCGGCAAGGTATCGCACAACTTCAAGAAAATCATCTTTCTTCAAGGTGCGGTAGCAGTAGCTTTTTCTGATAAGGGTGTATAAATCCTCCACATTCCACCTATCCGCGACAGCCATGCCGTGAATGATTTGCGCAAGAACGTCTAGGCAATTTTCCGGGATGTGAATGGCATCCACTTTTTTCTGTAATACATCTCGAAGTAAAACTGCGCATTCAACAAGGTCGTCTCGATCAAGAACGATGATGCGTGCTTTGATGGTGTCATGGAGTTTGTGGCCTGCTCTCCCCATTCTTTGCAATGCACGCGCAACGGATTTTGGGCTGCCGAGGAGAATGACTAAATCAATGTATCCTATGTCAATGCCTAATTCAAGAGAAGTGGAGCACACGACAGTTTTAAGTTTTCCTTCTCTCATCTGCTGTTCCACATCAAGGCGGTGTTTCTTGCTCAAGCTGCCGTGGTGTGCGGCAATGTTTTCAACGTATCGTGAGGGGAAAGTTGTTTTCAAGTGATGCACAACGCGTTCTGTTGCGCTTCTCGTGTTTGTAAAGACAAGTGTGGTTCGATGCTCTTGAATGAGTTTGTCAAGCAGGGCATAGAGTTTGCGATGCAAATCTTGCTCAGTGGTGTTAATGAGGTCAGGCACTGGGCTAATCACTTGCACGTCAATTGTTTTTTCAAGAGCTATTTTAGCGATTTTGCAATCGCGTTCTGTACCGACAAGAAATTGGGCAATTGCATCAATAGGTTCGCATGTTGCGCTGAGTCCAATGCGGGTGAGAGGTGTTGAGGAAACGGCTTGTAATCGTTCAAGGTTTAAGCTGAGGTGCACGCCTCTCTTGTTTTCCGCTAATGCATGTAATTCATCCACAACGCAATACTTCACGCCGCGTAAGTGGTCGATGAAGCGGGAGCTAGATAAAACAATGGCTAATGATTCTGGTGTTGTTATTAAGATGTGTGGTGGTTGTTTGAGCATTTTCTGTTTGTCTGCTGCAGTGGTGTCTCCTGTTCGTACAAGCACTCGGATGCCTAGTTTTTTTTCTGCAAGCTCTTCTATCTCCTTAAGGGGTGTTTCAAGATTAATATGTACGTCATTATTTAAGGATTTTAAGGGAGAGATGTAAATGCAGTACACCTTATCTTCAAGCATGCCTTGTTCAGAAAGCGTGATGAGCTCATTGAGGATGCTTAAAAAAGCGGTTAAAGTCTTTCCTGATCCAGTAACTGCACTGACCAGGATATTATTCCCATCATGGATTTCCTTCACTCCATAGAGTTGGGGGAGGGAAAAAGAGGGGAATTTCTGGAAAAACCACTCGCGGACGAGGGGGTGGAGGAGTTTCTTGACTACTTCTGCAGGATGCGGGGTGGTGAGATGACTGATCATCAAAAGGATACGGAAAAAGTGATTTATAAAGGCAAAGGGTGGGGATGAGGAGTGTTTTCAAGGGAAGGGTTCGCTATCGCTTCACACCACGTTGCACTCTCAGTCGCTCTGCTCTCTCATTCACCTTGCAGACTCACAACATAATAGTGATTAGATGAAATTTTCTGGTGGTGGGTGAGTTTATATAGAACGACAATTTTCAGCGTCTGATGGGAAAATATGAGGTTTACACAAGTAATGAGTTTAACAAGGATTTTAAAAAGCTTGACCGATCAATTCAAAAGCAAATCGAAAAAGAGATTGATCAACTTCAAATCAATCCTTACGTCGGTAAACCCCTTGGATATTCATTCTTCAGAGAAAAGAAGGTTCGAAACTATAGATTTTACTACTTGATTTATGATGAATATGTAATTGTGTTTGTTATTGCATTAAGTGATAAAAAGGATCAGCAACGAGTTATCAATAATATTAAACATCTTATTCCATTCTACAAAGAAGAAATCAAGAAAAAGCTCAATTCACCGTAGTTTTCTTCCAGGGGTGTATTCGTCCTGCTCGAATATCCTCAAGACCTCGAACGAGTTTAACAAGAAGATCTTCGCCTAATTCAGCCTTCTTTTTAAGGTTCTTGTACTCTTCCTTTGCTATAGTAATCATTTCCATATCGACAATAAAAGAATAACTCCTATAAATAGTTTACGTCACCCATAAAAAATCAAAGCTTTATTACTTCCACATTGTTCCGATATAAAGTTTTGCCTTTCCTCTGGAAAGGTCTATTAACAGGGCTTAGTTTCAATGAGAGTTAGTGCCTGGATTTTCTTTCTTATATTTTTTCAAATGATTAGGACACTTTTTTTTAATTTCTGCAAGGATTTTTTTTGAACTTTCCTCCGATTTTCCAACGTTCATTCCTTGCATAATATTATTTAAATCACAATATAAACATTCTCCATCTTCATTTTCTACATAATGTTTAGCACAATAGACATGTTTACCATCTACTTTGATGTCCCAGTCTTTTCCACATATCTCACATTTGTCCATAATGATAAAGAAAATCCAATAGTATATAATTTTTATGGCACTAATTCTAACCCCAGATTTTTCGGCTTTGCAGAGCGTTGCACTAAAATCCGGTCTCAACAATTTCAATGAGTTGAGTAAGACAGTGTATTAAAAAATCTGGTTTGCTTGCGCGTAGTCGAGCAGTTGAAAAATATCCGTCAGTAACACCAACAGTTTTTATACCGAGTTCTCTTCCAATTCCAATATCTTCAGGAGAATCTCCAACAATGACTGTGTGTGAAGGATTATAATTCATACGAGTCAAATAATCATGAATCCTTCTGATCTTATTTTTACCTAAAGCAGTAGATGCTGTATCTTCATTTGCAAGGATCTCTGCAAAGCATTCTTCAATACCAAGTCTTTGAAGCTCCTGGGCGATGGAACTTCTGATGTGGTTACTAAGAATAACAGAGTCAATAGAGTTTTCCTTCAGCCAATGGAGTGCCTTTCGTGCTCCTCTTCGAGTACGGCATCGGGAAGCTCTTTGTTCATAGTGTTTATGAAAGATTGCAACAAAATCATGTGCAATCATTGCGTCTCTATCAGCACCTTGTTGACAATAAAAATTTAATGTAGGAAAGTCAAAAACACGAGCATACGCATTACGAGGAAGAGGTGTACCACCAAAGGTTGTTATAACATGATTACCTGCATCTGTGCATGCTTCCGAATCTGCAAGTAAGGTTCCATTCCAATCCCATACGACTAATTGAGACATATGTGAGGAATGCTAAATGAGGGTATATAAGTGTTGGTGCTATAATAAAAATTTTCAGAATGAGTATTTCCGAGGTTAGCACACGTTCTGCCCATATTGTTCAAGGATCGTTTCATGCACATACACCGGTGATTGCAAGCGTGTGGCAACAGCAATCGCGTCGCTTGGTTTGCTGTCAAGGCGGAGTGTTTTGTGTTCTTTTTCGTCTGTCACGACAAGGTACGCAGTATACAAGTTATCTTTCAATGAAGAAATGATCACATGATCAATGGTAAGGGAGAAGTGTTCAATGATGTCTGATGCCATGTCATGGGGGTTTGGTCTGGCTTCGATTTCGTGAAGTAATCCTCTGCTCACAGAGTACGCGTTTTCAAAAGTGGTGCGCAAGAAGAGCATGTTGCAGTTTGCAGTGAGGAGAATGCCTTCTTCAACAACGGCAACATCAACAGCAGTATATCCTTCAAGAGAAGAAAGTGAAGGAATAATGTTTTTTTTGTTTGTGGTATCAGTAATAGTTGACCCTGTAGGGTTCTGAAGAGAAAGATAAATAATTGCTCCGGTGATGAGGCCAAAAAGAAAGATGAAAAGAACAGGTATCAGCAATTTGCGCAGCGTCCGTTTAAGGAGATAAGGAATCATGGTCAAGTGAGGTAATAGGTGACTGCCTCCGCGATGTCCGCCACTTCTTTCACATCAAGTCCTGCAACGTCTCCTATGTCAACATTCCGAGCAATATACTGAAGGGTGCAGTACTCATATCCACTGCGAGTCTCGCATTCCTTGTTTTTAGCGTATCCTTTGATAACTTTTCCGCTGCCTGCAGGAATCAGGAAAAGAGTTGCGTTATTGTCTCGTGCTGCCTTTGCTTTTTCTTGCAATGCACCCGCTTCGCCAATAGTGCCGTTTTCCAGGATGGATCCGGTCATGATGACATCGCTGCGAATGGTTTTGTTCAGCAGTCCAGCGATGAGGCTGAGTGCCATGGTGGATCCTGCACTTTGTCCGCCAACAATGCCCACAGGGGAGTGAGTATTAATGGTAAAGATGACATCCACAGTGTCGAGATTGCGTTTGGTGTAGTCACTTGCCACTTTTGTGGCAGTGCGTGCGCTGTATTGCGCATTTAAGTCTGCGAGCACGTCATTAATATTGACAAGCACAAGTCCTGAGCCGTCTCGAATGATTGTGGTAAGTTCTGCAACAACCCCTTTGCCTGCATCATCAACAGCAACAATCTTATTGGTGATAACGCGTCCTTCGATGGGCTGTGTATTTAAGGGGGATAAAGATGAGGAGAATAAAGGAATATTTCCAGCGAAAAATCCAATGAGGAAAATGAGTGCAACAAGTCCTCCGATGAAGGTTATTTTGATGCTGGGGTGCATGGTGTGAATGCTGTGCCAGAGCAATGATTTTATATAGAATGCGATGGTATCAAATATATGTTCTATCATGCCATCGATCCGGTGTTGGTAAATCTGGGTCCAGTGGAGATTCGATATTATGGGGTGATATATGCCCTCGGTTTTGTCATTTTTTACCTTTTTCTCAGGCATGCAGTAAAAAAAGGATATCTTATTCTTGAAGAAAAGGACGTTGACAATTTAATAGGATGGTTAATTCTGGGAGTGGTGGGGGGTGCGCGTCTTTTTGAAGTTATCTTTTACAATCCAGGATATTATCTGGCAAATCCCCTGGAAATAATTGCAGTCTGGAAGGGAGGATTGTCTTTTCATGGGGGTTTATTAGGGGCTTTAATGGTAAGTTATATCTTCTGTAAAAAGAGAAAAATTTCCTTGCTACGATTATTGGATGTTGCAGTGATTCCAGTAACGATTGCGCTTGCGTTAGGAAGAGTTGCAAATTTTATTAATGGGGAATTGTATGGAAAGGTCACAAGTCTTCCATGGGGGGTAAAATTTCAGAATGTAGAAGGTTTTCGGCATCCCTCGCAGTTGTATGAAGCAGCAAAGAATCTTCTCCTTTTAGGAATTGCAGTGCTAAGTAAAAAGTATGTGAAGAAAGATGGTCAATTGTTTGGCATTTTTTTGGTTGGCTATGGAGTATTCAGGTTTGGGATTGAGTTTGTAAAGGAGCCAGAGGTAATAATTGCAAGTCTCTCAATGGGTCAGTGGCTATCCATTCCTCTCATTATTGGAGGATGGATGCTTATAAAAAAGAAAGTTGTTTATTGAAAGATTCGATGAAGGCTGCTAAGGGCTTGTTTGAGTTGGCGTCCAAGATTGTAAAGAGGAACGCGTGAGACTTTTTGAGTAGTGGCGCGTTGGTGTTTAAGTTCTGTTTGAAGGATATTCGTTTGGGTGATGACAAAATCAAGGTGTGCTTGGATGTCCTCATACTGAGCATTTTCAGGATCTAAATCTTTGAGGGTGTTGATATTGGTTTGAATGCTGTACAGTTCTGCTTCAATGTATCCCAGCTTGACAAGGGCTTCAGTGATTTGTCTGGGGTCATCGAGAGGGTATTGTTCGAGCTGTTTTCTGATGGCTTCTTGTTCCTCAAGTGAGGTTTCTTGGAAAAGGGTGAATCGTTGTCTGGTGATGTCTTCAGGAGATAAGGGTGTTTCTTCGAGAATGTCTGGAGAGGTAGCAAATCTGCTTTCGCAGAGGTCTCCGATGCCATCATCATCCGAGTCTTGCTGGTCTTTGACGCAAATGTCATCGTCTATGCAGGGTTCTGAATCCTCGCTGCAAGGCACGCGGCTGACAGAGCAGGTGCCAATGAAAGGGCCGTCAGGAATGTTTGGGCAAACATCACACGCGTTGCCGACAGTGTCTTGGTCTCCGTCAGATTGTGTGGGGTTTGGAACATCAACACAGTTGTCTACAAAGTCATGGTGTCCATCGCCGTCGCTGTCTTGAAGGAGGGGTTGTAAAGTAGGATTAGGATTACAGGTATTAGTGGGGTCAAATCTGCAGAGGTCGCACTCGTCTCCGATGTCATCCTGATCTGAGTCTTGCTGGTTAGGGTTGTAATCGTAAAGGCAATTATCTTGTGCGTTTGGAACGCCATCATTGTCATTGTCTAAAACGCCTGCACTGATAATGCTGTTTGCGCATGCTGGTGAGTTGAGAGGATCTGCAGGGCAAGGATCACACGCATTGCCGAGGCCGTCGCTGTCTGTGTCTAATTGATTAGGATTGCTGATGCTCGGGCAGTTATCGAGTGAACAGGTGTTTGCAAAAAAAGAAGGGTCTCCAAAGGAGTCGCTGTCAGAGTCTGTGCAAGGGTCGCATACGTCTCCAATAGTGTCATCATCTAACTCTTCTTGGGAACGGCTGCAGGTTCCGCTGTTTGGGCATGCAGCGTTTGCGAAGCAGGGGGCGCCGTTGGAGCTGCAAGTTCCTAATAAAGGGCCGTTTGCGACAAGTCTGCAGTTGTCATCGCAGTTGGATGTTCCTCCTTGGCAAGGAGCGTTGGTGGTTGAGCCTGAGTTATCTCCGTCATCAGCAACGCCATCGCTGTCAGCATCGCCTACAAATCCTCCTCCAGAGCATGCAGAATTGGGTGAGGGGTTACAAACACAATTAGGGTCTGGTGTTGCATCGCACTCGTCTCCAGTGCCGTCATCATCGCAGTCTTGCTGGTTTGTATTTGCAGTTGAGGGGCAGTTGTCTGAAAGATCATACACGCCGTCTCCATCACCATCATCACAAGCATCTCCGACGCCGTTTCCATCGCTGTCTAATTGGTTTGCATTTGCGATGGTGGGGCAATTATCATTTATATCAGCGATGCCATCTCCATCAGCGTCTGCTTCTTGGTTTGGAAGTAAGCGATCGACGTATCCCGTGATTTTAAAGTAGTCAGTGAAAAGGAGGGATACTGAATAAAAGACTTGGTCAAGGAAAGTGGGTTGTGCGGATGCGATAGGAATGATAATGAGGAGGCTGAGAAGGATAAACGCAGGGAGTGTGTGGTTCATTGATGATCCTCTTTTTTGTAATGAATGGTTTTATGAGGTGATTAGGGAAGCAAAAGGGTTATATAAAAGTTATGTTTGGATGTAATTAAACATGGTATTCCAAAAAGGAAGGAAAAGAAGGGGTATTGCTCTGGGAATGGCACTTATAATGATAGTATCTATAGTATCTGTGGGCGCAGTCAATGGTGAAGAAGCGTTTTATCTTGTTGATGTGGAATATCCTGTGTTGCAAGAGGTGTATGATGGAGTAAGAGAGAGTGTCAGCATAGAGGGAGTGGTGACGCACAAAGAAGGAGATGAAATAAAGGTTGCGTATATTGTGCGTGCTGATGAAGGTCAGCTTGATGATTTGCAGAGAAAAAAGGGAGTGAAAGAATGGAGAAGATACGCGTCGAAAGATCATAGGGATGCGTCTTTGAGTGAAAAGAAAGGAACTGAAGCGCGAGTAACCTTATTTGATGGTGCAGATAAGAAATGGATTCTGGAAAAGTTGAATGAGAAAGGAGTAAGCATCAAAGAGGTACATGAAGACAGTATTGATATTAGAGTAAACAAAAAAAATGTGGATGAGGTTGCAATGATTGAGGGTGTCGAATGGGTGGGAGAAATCCCGCAATATCAAGTGTTGAATGACGCATCGACAGTGATTGCGGGTGCGCAAGGGGCGCATGATAATTATAACTTATTTGGAAATGGTCAGATCATTGCAATTGCAGATACAGGGCTTGATACAGGAGTAAATAATGGGTCAATGCATGATGATTTTGAGGGAAGAATTATAAGTATTACAGATGTTGCAACAATTGGAAGCACGTCTCCAGATGATATAAATGGGCATGGAACGCACGTGACAGGAACTGCACTGGGAAATGGGAACTTGTCAGGAAGCGTTCCTACAGCAAACATATTTGCAGGAAGTTATGCAGGTGCTGCGCCGAATGCGCAGTTGATATTTCAAGCAATGGGAAATGATTTAGGAAACTCATCTGTCTTTCCGCCAACACCATTAAGCACTGGATTGTTTAATCCTCCATATCTTTCAGGTGCGCGAGTGCACAGTAATAGTTGGGGATCAATCAATTCAGGATTGTATGGAAATTACACTCCAGATTCGCAGAGTATTGATACATTCACATGGACAAATAAAGATATAGTCATTGTGTATGCTGCAGGAAATTCAGGGCAATCTGGAAATGGAACGATTTCTCCGCAAGCGGTTGCAAAGAATGTTATCTCTGTGGGCGCGCATGAGAATATTCATACACCTTATCCTACTAATATTAATGCGTTGTATGCAAGTTCGTCAAGAGGCCCGGCTCGTGATGGAAGGATAAAGCCTGATCTGATGGCTGCAGGTTATCTAGTCTTTTCAACAAAAAGTAGCGTGAATAATATATGGGGAACGTGTTTCTTAAACTCTCCATTTTATAGTTTGACGCCAAATTATGCACAGTGTACAGGAACAAGCATGGCAGCTCCTATGGTTTCAGGCGTTGCAGCCTTGATGCGTGAGTATTATCTGACAAATTTCTCCATAAATCCGAGTAGCGCGTTAGTAAAAGCCTCGTTGATTAATGGTGCGGATGACATGGGCTTTGGCATCCCAAGCAATGAGTCAGGCTGGGGAAGGTTAAATATGACAAATTCCTTACCAGGCCATCACAATATCTGGTTTGTTGATGAGCCTACAGGAGTTAACACCAGTCAGAACATGACATACACAGTGTATGCAGGGCCAAACAAGCCGATAAAGGTTACACTAGTCTGGACAGATAAAGAAGCTTCATTGATTTCACCAGTGAATTTGGTGAATGATATTGATTTGATTGTGACAGATCCTTCAGGGGCAGTGTTTAATGGGAATGATTGGAATGCTCCTTTTGGTGACACAACAGACACAATTAATAATGTGGAGCAGGTGCGTATCCAAACTCCAGTAAGCGGTGCATATACAATTAAGGTGAGCGGGAAGAATGTGCCTTTCCCAAGCCAGCCGTTTGCAGTCGTGCTTTCCTATGAGGAAATTCCAGCGCCAGCAGCGCAACCTTCAATCTATGCCCCGACAAGCGTGCAAGTGGGATCGCAAGTGAACATCACTATTTCAGATCCTGATGGTCCAGGATTGTTATACCTCTTTTTGATGTCTCTGTCAACAACGCCAGGTATTCTCTTGCCGAGTGGGGCAATATTGCCGTTGACTGATGACTTTGTGTTCCAGCTGGTGTTAAGCACGCCGCAGATAGTAGGGTTCTCAAACACTGTTGGGTATACTGATGCAAATGGGAATGGTACAATTACATGGGATGTGCCGAATGCTCCTGCAATTGCAGGTATTACAGTGTATGGAAACTTTGTGACAATTGATTTAAACAATCCATTCTTGGTGAATGGATTTGCAGCAACATCTGCTCCCTTCACGTTTACATTATAAAAAGAAGAAAATTTTAGGATTGTTGATCATCAACGATGACAAGTTGTTCAAGTTCAAGAATTTCATTCTCAACGTTTTGAATGTTTCCTTGAAGGTCTTTTCTGATGCGTGCTGCCTCTTCACTCGCGTCAACACCGAAGAGGGGTTGGGAAATGCCTATGAAGAGGAGTATGATTCCGATAAGGAGCAAGCCAAAGAGGAGAAGCATAAGTGTACCTTTTTGCATGTGGATAGGGAGTTTTTGGTGCACCATCTTTTTCATGAGAAACAAAGAGTAAAGAAGTATTTAAACGTTGTCCTGGGCGTGGAGGGGGGTAAGAAGGGTGTAAAGTGCGTCTATGGTGGTGGTGTGTGCGAGCGCGTTTCGAAGGGATGCTGCTGCAGGAACGCCTTTAGTGAAGAGGATTGCTTGTTGTTTAAGTAAAGAGAATGGTAAGTTATAGTGAATGGCAAGGTCAAGGTATGCAAAAAGTTGCGTGAATGGATGGAGAGGTTCATAAGCGCCGGTTGCGAGGTAGCTGTTAATCTGGGTGAAAAGTGCGGGGTTTCCGATTGCGCCGCGTGCGATCATGATAGCGTCCACACCGCTCTGCTCAAGCCGTTCTTTGAACGTTTCAGGAGTGAAGACATCTCCATTTCCGATGACAGGAATGTCAACAGCTCGTTTGACTGCTGCAATGATGTTCCAGTCTGCAGATCCTGAGTATCCTTGCTGCTGTGTGCGTCCGTGCACTGCAATGGCTGCTACTCCTGCATCTTGTGCAATGCGTGCGATGTGCACTGCATTAATGTGCGTGTCATCGATGCCTGTTCTGATTTTGACAGTAACAGGTTTGGTAACTACAGAAACGAGGGTGTTGATGAGATGCGCAATTGCTTCGGGTTTTTTGAGGAGCGCGCTCCCTGCGCCGGTGCGGATAACCTTCCACGCAGGACATCCACAGTTGATGTCAATAATATCAAAGGAGGGTTCAACTATGTGTGCTGCTGCAACAACATCGTGAATGGAGTTGCCAAAAAGTTGGACAGCAACAGGCTGCTCAAGAGGATCTGTTGCGAGCATGAGGCGTGTTTTCTTGTTTTCATGAATGAGTGCAGTGCTGTGGACAAATTCAGTATAGGTGAGTCCTGCACCGTAGCGTTTAGCAAGTCCTCGAAATGCAACATCAGTTATGCCTGCCATAGGACTTAAAATGGCAGGGCTGGAGAGTTTTGGAAAGGTTGTTGCGGTGCGCATAGGGAATTCGAAGGGAGAATGTTTAAATAGTTTTTGAGGGCTGGAGAACATATGAAACTGGTGTCCTGGAATGTGAATGGAATTCGTGCAGTGTTGAAGAAGGGTTTTATGAAATTTATGGAGAATGAGGATCCAGACATCTTTTGTATGCAGGAAACGAAGGCGAAAAATCATCAGGTGCAGATCAATCTTCTGCAGTACCACCAATTTTGGAGTGATGCAGAGAAGAGTGGGTATGCAGGGACTGCAGTGTTCACAAAGGTGAAGCCGGTACAAGTGATCTATGGTATAAATAAGCCAGAGCATGACAAAGAAGGAAGGGTCATCACGCTTGAGTTTGCGCATTTTTTTGTGGTGAATGTGTACACTCCAAATGCGCAGCGCGGTTTGACGCGCTTGAAATACCGCATGCAATGGGATAAGGATTTCTTGAGTTTTGTGAAGGATCTAGACAAAAAGAAACCAGTTATTGTGTGTGGCGATTTGAATGTGGCGCATGAAGAGATTGACTTGGCGAATCCGAAGGCGAATCGAAAAAATGCAGGGTTTACAGATGATGAACGGGCAAATTTCTCCACGATGTTGGGTGCAGGTTTTATAGACACATTTCGTGAGTTGCATAAAGAGCCGCATCAATACACGTGGTGGACATACCGTTTTAACGCGAGAAAGAGGAATGTGGGGTGGCGGATTGATTATTGGTGTGTGTCAAAAAGGTTAAAATCTGCAGTGAAAGACGCGTTTATTCGTTCAAAGGTGATGGGGTCTGATCATTGCCCTGTGGGGATGGTGTTAGATGTGTAGCGGTTCTCGGACAAGAGAGCAATACAAGGATTCTTGGAAGAATGTACATGCTAAGTCTTCAAGCTGGCCGGAGTAAAGACCTCTGGAATCAACACCGTTCGGAGTGAAATGAATATCCTGAGGATGGACGATAACAGTTAAGCCTTCTGCGACAAGTTTATGATTGTCTTGGTTAATGAGGTGGAGAACATGGGAGAATGTTCCTCCAAGTTCGAGTCCAAAGGGCCGCATGCCGATGCGTAATGAGCATTGTCCAGGGTGGACTCTCAGGAATCGACGTTCTCGATCTGTTGCTGTGGTTGTGTAAGTTGTGGTGACATATCCTTGCATGCGTTCTGGATCATCTTCGTTGTGAAGAACAACGCCTGAAAGGCGCATGGTGACAGGTTTGGAATGGTCTGCATGCTGAACAAGTTCAAAGAGGTGACGTGTTTTTCCGTGCAGAGGGTAGAGAAGGGTTGTGATTCCCATGATAAGAGAAAAAAAGTGCTCTCTTATAAGGATTACGATGGAGAATGCATATAGAATAAAGAGAATGTTTGGAAAAAGGAAAGTTTATATATGGGAAGGAGAAGCAAAAAAGATTGATGACTATGAAAGGGGGTTATGTTGAATGACAGAAGAACAAAAAGAGAAGCGTAAGATTAAGTTAGAGTTTGATGAGTTATCATTGTGGAGAATAGGAACTATTCTATTTGCAGTATTGTTTATCATTTCTATTGTGACAGGAGGGTTTAGAGGAGGAAGTCAGGAAGATGCACTTCCCTCGCCAACAAACCCACAAAATCTTCCGCCAGAGCCAGGTATTGATGCAAAGATTGATTTGAATGAAGATGACGATCCAGTGAAGGGTGATGCAAAGGCTCCAGTAACATTAATTGAGTATAGCGATTTCCAGTGCCCTTTCTGTGGAAGAGCATTTACGCAAACCTTGCCGCAGATTGAGGAGAACTTTGTGAAGAAGGGAAAAGTCAAGCTTGTGTTTAGAGACTTGCCATTAGCGTTCCATCCTGAAGCGCATCCTGCTGCAGAGGCTGCAGAGTGTGCAGATGAACAGGGAAAATTCTGGGCATATCATGACTTGCTCTTTAAGAACCAACAAGAGTTGGGAACTGCAAATTATAAGAAGTGGGCTCAGGAAGCAGGGTTGGATGTGAGCAAGTTCAACAGCTGTTTCGATGCAGGGAAATATAAGAGTGAAGTGGATAAGGATAATGCTGATGCAACAAAGGCAGGTGCTTCAGGAACACCAACATTCTTTGCCATGGTTGACAAGAGTTTAGCTGATGTGGAGGCATTGAAAAAGTTGCATAATCCGCAACTCGGATTGTATTATGGGGAGAGCACGGACGGGAAGAAGGTTGTCTTCAAGATCGTTGGTGCGCAGCCTTTCACGAGCTTTGAGCAGGTGCTCAATGCAGAGCTTTTGAACACGGATAATTAGAGATGAATAAGCTCTTCGTGTTCTTTTTTCTTTTGTGCGTGATAGTGATAGCGGGGTGTGCGCAAGACACGCAAAAAAGGGTGACTATTGAAACAAAGGATACAGATACATTTACAGATTCAGGAGATGAGGTATGCAAGGATGAGCAAGGCAGACCGATTATTAGGGAGTTCAGCACATCATGGTGTCCGCACTGCCAGTGGGTTAAAGAGACGTTCAAGAAGGTGGTAGATGAATATGCAGCTGCAGGAAAGATTATTGCATATCAGTGGGAAGTGGACACAAATGATAATTTGCTGACAGGAAATCAGGAGTCAAGTGTTCCGGAAATAGAACTGGAAGTTTTTAGGAAGTTTAATCCTGCGGAGAGTATCCCTACATTCATTTTTGGGTGTAAGTATGTGCGTATTGGCAATGGCTATGAGGTGCAGGGTGATTTGGCTGCTGAAGAGGCAGAATTCAAGGCAGTGATTGAGAAGCTTGTTGAGTAAGGGGTGGAGATGGGAAAGGGAAAGGAGTATTGTGTTGGTCTTCTTCTTGCAGTAATTATTGTTGTGTTAAATCTTGAGCTTGTTATGAGTAGCACGAGTTTCTATGAAAGTCAGTTTGAGAAGAATGGTGCATATGATGTGTTTGGGAAGGAGACTGTAGATAAGGAAAGAGAGGTTTTGGTAAGGTTCATTAAGAATGGTGAATCAATTTCATCAACGCTCTTGAATGAAAAAGAAAAGAGGCATATGGAGGATGTGCATGAATTATACAAGAGAATGGTCTTTGGAGCATATGGTGTGGTGGGTATTCTTGTTGTTCTTCTGCTGAGGGGGAAAGGAAACAAAAAGGGTGTGATGGTAAAAGCAGGAGTGATAACAATAGCAGGAGTGATAGGGATACTGTTATTAAGTATGCAGTTTAGGGAGAGTTTTATTCTATTTCATGAGGTGATGTTTGATAATGAGTTGTGGATATTAAATCCGGAAACAGATAATTTGCTAAAGCTTTTTCCAGAGTCTTTTTTCAAGTCGTTTGTAAAAACGATCGCAGGAGGAAGTTTAGGGGTGGGCTTGCTTCTTTTGTTGAGCGGAATAAAGGACAAAAAGGAGCAGGGCTGGTGGAATAAGAGGAGCGAGTGAGGGAAAGAGGTGTACTTCAGTCAGTGCTCCATCGAGTGTGGATGAAGAATGGTCAAGGAAAGAAGGAAGAGTGCGTGAAGAAAAAAGGTGAGAAAGTTGGTCGTGTGGTGCCTGGTTATTTTGATAAAGTGAACGATTCAGAGAATAGGGACGATGCATAATAAAGAAGAAAGAGAGTTATTAATAAAGATTGTGTTTGAAAAGGAAAAGTATAAAAAGAAGCGCTTGTGGGGGTTGAAAGAAGAGGAGTGAAGAAGCATGCAAAAAACTTCTGTAAAAGTCTATTCAACATCTTCCTGTCCGTGGTGTCATAAGGTGAAGGATTGGTTAAAGGAGCATAAGATTGCATTTAAGGATGTGAATGTGGGTGAGGATCAAAAGGCAGCTGCAGAAATGATTGAAAGGTCTGGGCAGAGGGGTGTGCCTGTCATTGAAGTAGGGGATCAGATTATTGTGGGCTTTAACGAGTCTGCATTGAAAAAGGCTCTGGGTATAAAATAAGAAAGGTTGACACAAAGTTTATATAAGCCTGCATTCTCAAGAAGAAGTATGCAAAAAAAGAAGGTGCATACTGATTTAGTGTGTGTAATGTGTGATACAGAGATTGAAGTCCCGATGTGTTGCCAGGGGAGCATGGAGGTAAAGAAGGGGGTGTTGGTGTGTGTGATGTGTGGAAATGATAAGAGTATTCCTATTTGTTGCGGAAAGGAGATGAAGGTGGTGGCTTCTGAATGAAGAGGTGGAAACATGTCTGAATTCTTGATGAAATTGATTAATGCTTCCGGTCCGAGTGGTTTTGAAAAGCCTATTCGTCATATGATTGAAAAGGAGATTAAGAAGTATGTGGATGAGGTGAAAGTGGACAAGTTTGGGAATCTGATTGCACATCATAAGGGAAAATCTCCAGCGGTGATGCTTGTCGCGCATATGGATGAAGTGGGCTTAATGGTGAGAAGTATAAGTGAAGGGGGCTGGATTTATTGTGCAGAGGTCGGTGGTCTTGAGCCGATAACTTTGATGGGTGAGCACGTCAAAATTCCGACAAAGAAGGGATTTATTCGGGGTATTATTACAACAAAAGAGATTACAGGAGAGGAGGAGATGACGCAAGTGCCGAAGATGCATGATTTGATTGTGGACACTGGTTTGACAAAGAAAGAATTGAAGAAATTGGGTGTGAGCATAGGGGAATACATGCATATTGATGCTGAAGCGGCATATTTGGGAAATAATGATATTATTTGTGGGAAGGCATTGGATGATCGATTGGGATGCTTTATTTTAATTGAGTTGGCAAAGAGGTTGCAAAAGAGTAAGGCAGATCTCATGTTTGTGTTTACAGTGCAGGAGGAAGTGGGGTTATACGGTTCAAAAACGTCAATGTATTCGATAAATCCTGATTGGGCGTTGGTTGTGGAAACAACAGGGTGTGACGATTTTGATATGGACAAGTACACAAAAAAATTGGGTGGTGGTCCGTGCATTACGGTGAAGGATGCAGATATGATTGGAAACAAGTGCATCAACGACTTATTTAAGGAAATATCAAGGAAGAAGAAGATTCCAATCCAGCTTGAAGTGACTGATTTAGGAACAACAGATGCGTTAAGCATTTCTGTAGCAAAGGGTGGCATTCCAACAGGAGTGATTAGCATTCCTATCAGGAATATTCACACAACAACGAGCATTGCGCATCGGCGTGACATTAATCATGCTATTGAGATTATGAACGAGCTGTTGAAGAATCCGCCAGTATTGTGTATTGAATAAAAATGAAGAGAGTTCTCATTTATTCATTGTATAAGGATGATGATATACAGAGGGTAAGGGATGCGGTAAAAAGATCAGGTTTTGTTCTGGCTGCAAAGAATCCACAGATGGTGATATGCATGGGTGGTGATGGGACGTTGTTGCGTGCAGAGCGCTCATTTCCAGGAGTGCCGAAGTTGATGGTAAGAAAAAGTGAGGTATGCAAAAAATGTGTGAACGGGTCATTGCAATCAATATTGATGAAGGCGCAAAAAAAAGAGTTGTTTGTGAAGAAGTATGATAAGGTGGAAGTGATTGTGAAAGGAAAGAGAATGGTGGCGATGAATGAGATTTCTGTGCGAAATAAAGATCCGAGAAATGCCTTGCGGTTTACTCTGCAAACGAGCAGAAAGCACGGAATAGGAATTATTATTGGTGATGGTGTGGTTGTTGCAACGCCTTTTGGGTCGACAGGGTATTTTCATTCGATAACAAGAAGATCATTTAAGTCTGGTCTAGGAATCGCGCTGAATAACGCGACAAAAGAAATAAAGCCGATGATGGTTAATAAGGACACAAAGGTGGTGGTGACGATAAAGCGCGGGGATGCGCACGTGTGCGCTGATAATAATCCGCAAATGCTCACAATAAAACAGGGCGAAAAGGCAACGATAAAGAAGGCGCAGGGAGTGGCAAGGGTTGTGATGGTATAAGCCTGAAGAAAGATCCATTAAGGGATACTATAGGAATATTCTATTGTATTCTCACAAATTTACCATCGCTTACTGTTTTAAGGACATAATAAGGGTCTGTAATATCGCCATTTTCATTAAATGATTTCACTCCTGATACTCCTGTATATCCTTGGACTGCGTAAAGATAGTCTTTCACACAGTCTGAATCTTCACCGCAAGCATTGAGAGCCTCTCCAAGGATGAGGGTTGTGTCATACGCTAAGGCAACCCAAATACTGGGTTCTTCGTCATATTTAGTGAAAAATTTATTCTTGAATGCTGCAATGTCGCTGTTTTCTTCTGGGTAATCGAGATTAGTGTAAGTATATCTTTGAGCATTCTCTCCTAATTGAAATGCGACTGATGTTTCAAAGGTATGTGTAGCAAAGAGAGGTACATCAATGCCTAATGTAACAAGCTGCTGAGTGATAAAGGGGTAATGGTTTGGGTACACAAATATAAGTAAAGCATCTGGTTTTTGTTCTTTTATTTTTAGGAGTTGCGTTCTCACATCCGTAACATCGTTCTCGAAGGATTGAATAGTGACAATGGTATTTGGAAATGACTGAGTGAATGCATGTGTCATGTCTGTTGCCCATTTATTCTCTACATGGATAATTGCTACATTTTCAAATTTTTCTGCAAGAGTCGTACTAAAGTATTGTGCTTGATGAATATCTGAGGGTGTTGTTCGAAAGATATAATCACCTGCATCTGTTACTTCGGGGGAACTCGCTCCGGGTGAGAAAAGAATGACACGGTTCTCTTCTGCAATGGGTGCTGCTGCAAGCATCGATCCTGAGCAAAAGGGACCGATAATAAATTGGAGAGCATCAACTTCAATGAGTTTATGTAATGCAGTAACAGTATTTTTAGGAACACACTGATCATCTTCAATGAGGATATTGAGGGGAGCTCCCCGGACGCCTCCGTGTGCATTGATCTCTTGGAGTGCTAAGTCAACTCCGTTAAAGAGAAAGCCACCGACTTCGGCAATAGGGCCTGTTTGGGGGAAAATAACTCCAATGGTGATAGAATCCTTTTTCTGGGTGGGGGTAAGGAGTGCGTAGGTTACTATACCTATCAAGAGGATAATGACTGAAACGATCCCTATAATCATTGGTTTGGTATTGTTCATATTGATGTCCTTTTTGTTATAACTAAGTAGTAATTAACTAGTATATATAATTTTATCGTCGCTTTCCGACGAAAATATTAAATAGAGGAAGTGTCCCCAGAGAGGTATGGAAGATGAATTACGAGAGATCGGGTTATCAGATAATGAAATAAGAGTGTATCTTGCAACCTTGGAATTAAAAAATGCATCAGTTGCTCTTATTTCAAGTAGGACAGGACTACCAAGGTCAACTATTTATGATACACTAAACAGACTAACAGAGAAAGGTTTTATTGCCTCATACAAAAAAGAGAAAAAGTTATTGTATAGTGCTGTGGATCCAAAAGAGTTGCTAAATCAATTAAAATTAAAAGAAAATTTTTTAAAAGATCTTATTCCAAAGTTAAGAGAACGTGCGGGAAGTTTTAGCAAAAGACCGCAGGTTGTCATTTACGAAGGAGTAAAAGGAATTATAACATTATTAAATGAGATTTATGAAGAAAAAGAGTTATATGCATATGGTTCGCCAATAAATGTAACAGAAGAAACAAAACACATTCCAAAGAGTTATGCACGAAAGAGAATAGAACGTTCCATTATACTTAATTTAATTCTTACGGAGAGATCGGAAAAGACAGAATTTTGGTATACCAATCCAGAGGTAAAGAAAGTGACAAATCTTAAGTTTCTTACGTCGTTAAAAGATGTTCGAGCAATGACATTTATTTTTGGTGATAAAATAGCAATCATCACTTTAGAAAAGGAGATTATTGGCGTAAAGATAGATGATAAGGCAATTAGAAATACACAAAGAGCAGTTTTTGATGTTCTCTGGAACATAGCAAAAAGATAGTTTCTCGTTTTTTTCAATCTGCTAGAAAGGTATTTAAACCAAGAAAAGGAAGAGGAAAGGAATGAACAGAAGGAATAGGGAGATTTTTGGATGGGAAGGAAAGAGAGGTCTGGTGATAGGCATTATTGCACTTGTATTAATTGCAGGAATAGGGTATATGTTCTGGGGGCAAGACAAGGAAAAGAGCAACATCATTTCTGGAGCGACTGCGGTGCAGAATATTCCTGAGCAGAAAGCGCAACAGGTGGGAAAGAGTGTTGGTGAAAATGTTGGAGAAAGTATTGAAGAAGAGCAAGTGTCTCCGCCAATAGTGCAAGAAAAGGAACAAAAAGAATTTATTGAGTATGGTGGAAAATGTGCCTCTGATGTAAAGGGTGCTGAGGACGACGTTGCTGACGTGAAAGGTTTTTTAGGGAGTGATGTTGCAGAACGTAACAGATTGCAAGCGGAGTATGATCAAAAGAGTAAAGAATTGGAAGAGGTATATACTCCCCAGATTGAGAGGGTGAAAGGAAATATTGCTGAGGCAGAAGTGGAGTTGAAGCGGACGCAGGCAAATCTTGATGTAGTGCGTGCTGTATGCGAGTTCTAGAAAAGAAATACTGATAAGTCTACTATTATGATGTAAAAAAGCTTATAAAGGTAGAAAGTGAAAGAAGGAATTGAGGGTACATAGGATGAATACAAAGAATTTTATTTTGACGTTGATCGTGTTCGTAGTTGCGTTTACCCTAATAACTGGTGGGGCAGCCATTTATGCGAGTGCAAAAGAGAATAGGTATCAAGAGTCAGATGCTCCAACAACGACGCAGCAGATTGTGATTAACAAGTATAGTGTGCAACAGCAACGGCAAGCGTATCAAGGGCAATCTCCTTGCAATCAGCAAGTAACTGGATATTCTAATTACGAGCCGCAGGTGGAATGCAAGCAGTCTGGCGCGTCAGCAACGCAATATCCTTCCACAAATGGGAATGTGAAAGTGGTGGTGAATAATTATGGCGGTTCATCATATTATCCATATAGAAGATATGATAGATACAGGGATTATGATTATCGCCATCCACGGTATGGGTACCCTAAGTATTATTATCACCAGTATCCGTATGATCACACAGGATATCGCCATTTCCAAAAGTATCCTTACAAGGGGTATTATTGAAAGATGAAAAGGCTCTTTTCTCTGGTTGCGTTGGTTGCAGCATTGCACAGTGGATGCGCTTCTTCTCCTCAAATGGTGAAAAAAGGGACAGTGAATGAAGGCCCATATGCAGGATTAGCATATGAGGTTCGAGAGAATGACTCAATGAGAGCAGTAAGGGTGTTCAGAAAGCAAGTGACAATGTTTGGGGAGTATGTAAATATTGAGGGGGTTGATCAGGGAAAAGATGGTTCCTTTGAATCAATACATGTTGATGCAAGGGGAAAAGATAGATCAAGGAATCTCAGCGACGCATATGTTGGGCAGCAGTTGCAAGCAATTGTGCAGAAGTCTTCGACGGGTAACGAATAAAAAAAGTGCTTATGTTGTGTTTTTCCATAAAGGTTAAATAATCCTTTGTCTGTGCAAATGAATGAAGGGAGGTGAAAAAGAAGTGAGGATGGTCATCAGTTTAGGGGGAAATGCGCTCTCTCCGGTAAAAGGAAAGGGATCTTTTCAGAAGCTGGTGAAAAATGTGCAGAAGGTATGCCATGCGATTCTTCCGATTGTTAAGAAGAATGAGGCAGTGATTGTGTGCGGTTCTGGTCCACAGATTGGATTCTTGGTGGTGCAGAATGAGCTTGCACAAAAGCAGGTTCCTCCTCTCCCTCTTGATGTGTTGGATGCTGAGTTGCAGGGGGAAGTCGGGTATCTGATTGAACAGTCATTAGAAAATGAATTCGAAAAACATAGAGTAAGGAAAAGCGTGGTGAGTGTGTTAACACAAGTGATTGTGGATAAAAATGATCCAGGATTTAAACATCCGACAAAGCCTATTGGGTCAGCGTATACAGAAAAGCAAGCAAGGATGCTCAAAAAGAGAGGAATATCCCTAGTATATCAAGAAGGGCGGGGGTATAGGAGAGTAGTCGCGTCTCCAAAGCCAGTAAAGATTGATGGGGTGAAGATGATTGATGCGCTGTTAAAGAAGCAGAGCATTGTGATTGCTGCGGGGGGTGGGGGAATTCCAGTCATTAAAGAAAAAGGGAAGTTAAAGGGTGTGGCTGCAGTGATTGATAAGGATCTCGCATCCGCGCAGCTCGGCATTGATATTCAGGCAGAACAGCTCATAATTATTACTGAGGTAGATAATGTGTTTCTCAATTTTGGGAAGAAGAATCAGATGCCTCTGCACAAAATGACGGTAAAGGATGCAAAGAAGTATCAAAAGGAAGGCCAGTTTCCTCCTGGTTCAATGGGTCCGAAGATTGAGGCAGCGATCATGTTTTTGGAAAAGGGAGGGAAGAAAGTAGTAATTACCTCTCCTGTGAAGGTGCCAATGGCAGTGAAGGGAAAGGCAGGGACTATGCTTGTTTGAGAGAGAATAAGGTTTATATAGAAGAAAGGGTGAAGAAAGGGTATGGAAAAGAAAGAGGGTTCAAAACATTTAATTGATTTGATGCTTGATAAGAATATTAAGCGTGAGAAAGGAAAATTTGCTGATGTTACGTTGCAAGAACTGCAAGAGCTGTCAAAAAAGAAAAAGGTGATTGCCGAGCTTGATGGAAGAACTGCAGATTCTCAGTGGTTAAAAAAGGAGTAAAGTATTCTAGAATAGTAAGGTAGGAAGAGGTAGGGTTATATAGCAGTGTTGGGTGAAGAAGAGAGGGGTATACAATGAAAAAGAGAGTTGTGATTATGGGTGCTGGTGGCAGGGATTTTCAAAACTTTCTGCAGTATTTTAAAGATAATCCACAGTATGAGGTGGTCGCGTTTACCGCTGCGCAGATTCCTGGAATTGAAAAAAGAACCTTCCCAAAATCAATGGCTGGTCGTTTGTATAAAAGAGATATTCCTATTTATTCTGAAGAAAGACTAGTAGAGCTCATCAAGAAAGAAAAAATTGATGAGGTGTGTCTTGCATATTCTGATTTGTCGCATCAGGAAGTGATGGAAAAAGCATCAATGGCAATGGCTGCAGGCGCGTCGTTTAGGCTCTTAGGTCCAAAAGATACCATGATTCGTTCAAAAAAACCAGTAATCGCAATCTGTGCGGTACGAACGGGAGCAGGAAAATCGCAAACGTCTCGCGCGATTGCAAAAATGCTGAAGGATGAGGGGTATAATGTGGTTGCGGTACGACATCCCATGCCATATGGTGATTTGAAAAAAATGGTGGTGCAGCGGTTTGCAAAGGTGAGTGATATGAAGAAGCAGAGGTGCACGATTGAGGAAGAAGAGGAGTATACTCCTTGGATTGAGATGGGAATTCCAGTGTATGCGGGTGTTGATTATAAGAAGATTTTGGAAAGGGCAGAAAAAGAAGCAGAGGTGATTATTTGGGATGGGGGGAATAACGATTTTTCCTTTTTCAAGCCGACAATAAATGTAGTGGTGCTTGATCCGCATCGGAGTGGTCATGAAATAACATATTATCCGGGAATGGTGAACTTTCTGAGTGCGGATGTACTTATCATAAATAAAGTGGACACTGCATCTGCAAGTGCAATAAAGGATGTAGAAATGCATTGTAAGGTCTGGAATCCAAAAGCAACAATCATTAGGGCAGCGTCTCCGCAAGAAGTGAAAAATCCTGAATGGATCAAAGGAAAGAAAGTGATAGTAATTGAGGATGGTCCGACAGTGACGCATGGCGGCATGTCATTTGGTGCAGGAACGTTGGTTGCAAAAAAATATGGGGGAAAAATCATTGATGCAGAAAAGTTTGCAGTAGGTTCAATAAAGGAGATATACAAAAAATATCTGCACGTGAAGAAAATCTTGCCTGCAATGGGATATTCAAGAAGGCAGATGAAGGAGTTAGAGCAAACAATTAACAGATCTGACGCAGATGCAGTTGTTGACGGGTCTCCAGTCAATTTGTCAAATGTGATAAAAACAAAAAAAAGAGTGGTGAACGTGAGTTATTCATTCAAAGAGCTTGGAAAACAGAAATTAAAGAAAATGATATTAAGTGCATTAAAAAAATGAAGCACCTTCTTTCAATGAATGATGTAAAGGAAAAAGAAATCAAAGAATTGATCAAAAAAGCGAGAGAAATAAAGAAGAATCCGAAAAAATATCAGAAAAAAGTGTTTGAAAAAGTATTATTCACGTTTTTTGCAGCTCCGTCGTTGAGAACGGAGTTATCGTTTGATTCTGCAATGTTTCAGATGGGTGGGGAAGTGATTGATTATCATGCAGAAACCTCTCCCTGGTCGAAAGGAAAGGAAAGTATTGAGGATGTTGCTCGGGTGGTGTCAAGGTATTGTGATATCATGATGATCAGGATGTATGATCATAAGGCGATAGAGATCATAGCGAAAAACGCGTCTATTCCAGTTATTAATGGGTTGAGTGATGTGGAGCATCCGTGTCAAGCGTTAAGTGATCTTATGACAATGCAAGAAGTATGTGGAAAAAAGAAGGGCTTGAAGGTTGCGTATCTAGGTGATAGCAGAAATAATGTGACGCATTCCTTAATGCTGGGGTGTGCGATGAGTGGTATTAATATTGTCATTGGATGTCCGAAAGAAAAAAAGTTTTCTCCAATGACACAAGTGCTTGCGCAAGCGAGAAAATATGCGAAGAAGAACAAATCAAAAGTGGTTGTTATTCATGATCCAGAAAAAGCAGTGAAGGATGCTGATGTAGTGTACACAGATTCATGGATGTCCTATAACATTAATCCTGCAGAGAAATCGTCTCGAATGAAAGCATTAAAGAGGTATCAAGTAAACAAAGAGTTGATGAAGCATGCAAAGAAGTCTGCAGTATTCATGCACTGTTTGCCTGCTGTGCGTGGAATGGAAGTAACGAAAGATGTAATTGACGGAAAGCAATCTGTTGTGTTCGATCAGGCAGAAAATAGGTTGCACATGCAGAAAGCTCTTATTCTAAAGCTACTGAATTAAGGAAAACAACTAATAGCAAGAGCCAAGGTTACATCGTGATTGTGGATTATTAGTGGCAATTCGACAGTCTTGAGCTATTAATGCGCCGTAGTTTGGCGGAAGTCCAGGAATGTTGTTTGAGCAAACAAAGTCGCTGACAAAGTCAAATCCTAAATTGTCATAGCAGAGGTCAGGAACGTAGAAGATAGGAGGCAATCCTGGAATAAAGGGGTTGGGTGCGACAACAGCGCCAATGTTAGGATACGTTGATACATAGTTTGCTCCAAGGGTTTGTTGGGTGAAGGGCATAGGATCAAGGTCAAGGCAGTAAAAGGTGTTGTAGAGGTAAATTTGGGGTGCAGATGATTGTAAAGTTAATAGATCAGTAACACTGGTGCTGTACTGGGGGTTTGTCAGTCTGGCAACAGTGACTGTGTAGGGATAGGTTCTTGCAGGAACAGTTGCAAGAGTTTGAGGAATGGGTACATCAACATATCCTTGTGTGGTTGGTGCTGCAAAGGGTATAAGTTCCTGAGCTTGTGAGTGATTGAACGCTTGATGGACTGCGAAGTCCCATTTGGTGGGTTGCGCGGTGGTGTGCAAACAATCCTCTACCTGTTCCCATTACATCTAATTGATCGCCATACTCATAAATATTATTGCAGATGAATATGGGTCCATTCGTAGTGCACGGATAAGTCCATTGGTCAAAGCCGCGTGCATGCGGAACATAGCCTTGAAAGTAGTTTGAGTTGAAATTTTGACTAAAGGTGTGAAGCTCATGCCCTATTTCATGTTCAGTGACGAACTCAGTGAATTGAATATGGTCAGGATCGTTTGGGTTAAAGAAGGTTATTGGAACAACTGCTTTCAAAGGTTCATTTGTCGCAAATGTGGCAATAGTGTTTGGACCGTTAAGCCAGATATTTGCATATCCAAAACAGCAATTGGGATTTTGGAATGAGGAAGTAGAGACATGAATGTCCACCATGTCAAACTGGTTATAATTAATGTACGGATCTGCCGCGAGGACGATTCGTTCTATGTCAAAGCCTTTGTTTTGAGGGTCATAATTGGGTACATCAACAGGAAATAAAGTAAAGGTGTAGGTTGCAGTTCCTTCAGAGTTTGCTTGGAAATAAGGGACAACAGTGTTGGTGAGTTTTGTAGTGAGATAAGAAAGAGTGTTTGGAGGGAGAGTGTAGTTGGTGGTGTTCGGAAGGATGATAGCAATGCTTCGGTTTACTTGGTTGAATCCGGTTGGTGTATATGCTTGCATACCAGTGATTGCACTCCCTCTCTCACGTTCTCGTTTGTCTGGTGATGCAGAAGGAAGGGGTGTGTCAAGATAAGCCTTGCCTCGCAAAGTATAGCCCTTTCCTTGATAGATCGCATCAATACTGGGCATGGGAAGTGGTCGTTTGAAGTAAATCGGAAAGGTGACAGAATCTTTGACGAGGAAGAATTCCGAAGTTGCAACTGCTTTTCCATCAAGTATGGTGTCACCGTGTTGTATTCTAATGATGGAATTCTTTACAACAATCTCCTCGGGAAAGTAATCAGCGTGAAAGGTACTGGGGAATAAATGCTTGACAGAATAAAATTGTTTGACAGCGATGAAAAGCTCATCATCGTGTAAAGAATCTAAATGAGTAATATATTCTTCAAGGTGTTCTTTCGCTTTGTCCTCATCATAGGTGAACACCGGTTCTCCAGTGTCTCCAAGAAGAACATCATTTTTTTGAAGGGCGAGAATCGCTTGGTGAAGATGGTCATCGGTTGCGGAGGTGAGGGATGTTTCTAAGAATTGTCGAGCATCTGATTCATCAGCATCAACAAGGAATATGCTTTCTGCTGAAGATATTGAAGAAGCACTGGTTTCTGGTGTTGCTGACCTCGTTCGAGAAGCATAACCTGTTTGTATGTTGGAAAGTAAAGGAATGAACACGGCAGCAGCAAGAAGAATTGCGAGTAAGAGAACAAATTCCACCTTCTTTTTTAAAATCATGACAAATAAAAGAGGAAGAGAGTTTATTAATATTTTGGTGGGTTGGGTGTGATGTCTGTGCGTTCATGTTTCAAGAACTTGCTGACAGCAGGTATCTCTTTGGGAAATTCTAATCCTCGGTCAAACAGTCTGACTGAGTGTTTACGTGCGCCAAGATGATCAACAAAGTACGCAACTGCCTTGTCAACGTCAAAGGGCTTGCAAGAAAAAATGTCAACGAATGCGTAGCGTTGCTCTTTGAAGGTGTGAATGGAAATATGTGATTCTGCAATGAGTACAAATGCGGTGACTCCTCCTTTGTCAAAGGTGTGCTCTTGCGGAGGATAATCAATGATGTATGGCTCTGCGATTTTGCGCATGCCAAGTTGTTCAGGAAGATCATTTAAGAGGCGAAGAATGTGCGCAGGATCACTCAACCTATCAACATTACAATCAGACAGGTCCAAAGTGAGATGCGGACCGAATCCCAGTTCAAAGCGTGTGTTCATTTCCCCCGTCTACCTTTCAGAGTAAATAGGATAATTTTTTTTGATGAATCTCATATTTAAACTTTTCGATATGCTTGAAGAATGACAAAACAAAAATGTATTTAAGCGAGGAAGATGCAGAAAGAATGTGAGGTGAAGCGGTGAAAAAATACGGTTTGTGGATTGCGGGAAGAGAAGTCTATCCGAAGGGAAGGAAAACGTTTGTGTCTCTCAACCCAACGAACAAGCGCGCAGTAGCCAGTTTTTGTTCAGGTTCTGAGACAGATGTGAATACTGCAGTTGCAGTGGCGCATCAGGCGCAGAAGAAGTGGGCTGCTCTTCCTGCACCGCAGAGGGGTGAGGTCTTATTAGAAGTTGCAAGACTCCTCAGGAGGAGGAAGCAGCAGTTGGGAAGGCTTGTCTCAACGGAGATGGGAAAAATCTTGTCTGAAGGTCTGGGAGATGTGCAAGAAGCGATTGACATTTTTGAGTATATGGCTGGTGAGGGGAGAAGGTTGTTTGGTCATACAACTCCTTCTGAGCTGAGGAGCAAGTTTTGTTGTACTATGCGAAGGCCGTTAGGTGTTGTTGGTCTTATTACGCCTTGGAATTTTCCGATGGCTATTCCTGCGTGGAAGCTCGCTCCTGCCTTGGTTTGTGGGAATGCAGTTGTCTTGAAGCCGGCATCAGACACGCCGTTATGCGCGTATGAGCTGGTGAAGACGTGTGAGGAGGCAGGAATCCCTCCAGGAGTGATCAATATGGTGACAGGGTCAGGAGATGAGGTGGGTGCGCATATTATTCGGCATGAAAAGCTTGCAGGTATCTCATTTACAGGATCGAGAGTCGTAGGAGAATTTGTTGCGGCAAACGCAGGGTTGAAGAGAGTTGGCTTGGAGCTGGGAGGGAAAAACGCAATTATCATCATGGATGATGCTGATCTTGATCTTGCATTAGAAGGGGTCTTGTTTGGTGCCTTTGGAACTGCAGGGCAGCGCTGCACAGCTGCATCAAGAGTGATTGTAAGCAAGGAGGTGAAGGATGAATTTGAAGAAATGCTAGTGAAAAGGGCAGAGCGGTTGCGTCTGGGTGATCCGTTAAAGGAGTCGACAGATATAGGTCCATTAATTAATGAGAATGCTGTCAAGAAGACGCATCGGTATACTGAAATCGGGAAGAAGGAGCATGCAAAATTGGTGACTGGGGGATATGCTCTTCCGGAGAAGGGGGGTTTCTTTTACAAGCCTACTGTTTTCACGAATGTCAAACCTCATATGAGGATTGCACAGGAAGAAATTTTTGGTCCGAGTGTGTCTCTGATGAAGGTGAATGATGTGAGGGAAGCGATTCGAGTGTGTAACGGAATTGAATATGGGTTAAGTTCTGCAATCTACACCAATGATATCCAAAAAGCGTTTACTGCTATTGAGCATATTGAGGCAGGAATTACGTATGTGAATGCGTCAACGATAGGCGCAGAGGTGCATCTGCCGTTTGGAGGGATAAAGAAGACAGGAAACGGGACAAGAGAAGCAGGCATTCTAGGCGTTGAGGAGTTTTCTGAGGTGAAAACAGTGTACATTGATTATTCGGGAAAGCTGCAGAAGGCGCAGATTGATGTGGATAAAAGAAAGTAAGCTTAAAAGGTGCGAAGAGTTTTGATAAGCTTTGCATGAGCAACAAGAGTCGCATCAGCGTACTGTGCTTCTGGAGGAGTAAGTTGTTCTTTGAGCAGTGCGCGTGAAAAGATCTCAACAAGTTTGAGAAGGTTTTTTTTGGTTCCAATAAAGTGGGCTTCCGATACTCTTTGCTTACCATTGATTGCAAGTTCGAGTTGTCGCGCATATGCAGGAATCTCGCCAATATGAGCAAGCACATCTGACCGAGCAAGTCCGTGTTCGATAAGAGGAATGAGGGTGTTACCAGTTGCAAGGGTTGTTCCAAATTCATATCCTATATTTTCTTGTTTACCATGAACATCTTCGTGGTGAATTGCTGATATCACATCCTCGATGCACTGATAAGAAGGATCTGTCCAGAACTCTTTTTTGACAAAGATAGGGCGTTTTTGGTTGTTTCCGACAAGGTGCATCTCTGATATCACCATCATCAAATGGGAGGTAGCAGCGTGGAGTTTCGCTTCACTGTCAGGAGAAAGCACACCATTATTGGAGAAGCCTGCAGTTGCAAGAAGCGATTCAAGATGACGCTTGGCATGAGAAAGCTCTGGATCATATAGAATGTGAGAAAGATAAGAAGGGCTTGCTTTCGCAAAAGCTTCTTCAAGGACAGCTTGTTTCTGAGCGTGAGTTCCTGTTTTTGCAATAAGGTAAGGATCGTCAGGGCGTGGGGTCACAAAAGCAATTTTGGGGTATGAAGAGGGAGGAGTATCTTGGGAAGAGTGAAAAAAATAAACTCCACCACCAATAAGAACAGTGCTTCCAATAATGCTGATCAATGCTTTCCTCCTGGAGATGCTCATAAAGAAGTATATTCTCGAGTATATACTTTTAAAGGTTTCGCTCGCAGAAAAAGAAGAAATGTCAAAAATATTTTGGAAAGAAGTGCATAAGGTTAATAAAGGTTAATGCATACAGAATAAAAGAATGGAAAAAAAGAAGATGAACTGGAGTAAGGTGTGGGATGTGATTGCGTGGATAGGGTTTGCTATTGTCATGCTCTACTTCTTTCTCAAGATTATTGGTGTGTTGCATAGTCCAATCGTTGCAGACACACTTGCTCTTCTAGGAGGAGGTGTATATCTAGGAAGATACATGCAGAAGATTACGCATCTCGAGCAAAGAGTAAACCATATTGAAGTTCTTTTAATACAACATATTGAGGATACTTCTATGCACATCAAAAAGAATGGAGTAAAACATTAGGTTTTTAAAGATCAGATTGCTTCAGATTGTTTGGTGAAAGAGGTGTACGCTATTATTAAAACGAAGATTCCTGGACCTAGATCAGCGAAAGTTCTAAAGATATTGCAGAAGAAGAATGGTCCGAGGAATAGTCCATATCCATTTGTGTATCAGTCTGGCTCTGGCTGTTATGTGAAGGATGTAGATGGAAATGTCTTTCTCGATTTTGGGTCGCAGATTGCGACGCAGCCTCTGGGCTATAATCATCCTGATCTGAGAGAAGTGATGCGTGAGTATGCGAAGATGTCTCCGGTGAAGATTGCAGGTCAGGATTTTGCGACGCGCGAGCATGCGGAGATGCTTGAGGAGCTGACAAAAATTGCTCCGCCAGGTATGAACGCTGCGTTTGTGATCAATTCTGGTGCAGAGGCTGTGGAGAATGCGATGAAGATATGTATGCGCAGGAGAAAAGCAACAAAGATAGGTATTTCATTCGAGGGTGCGTTTCATGGGAGAACACTTGGTGCATTGTCTGCAACCAATTCAAAGGTGGTGCAGAAGAGAGGTTTTTTGTCGATGAACATGCGTCGCTTGCCATTTGATGAGATTGCAGGAGAGGTGCTACAAAAGATAGCGGCGCGGGAGGTAAGTGCAGAGGAGATTGGTTTTGTTATTCTGGAGCATGTGCAGGGTGAAGGAGGGTATAATATTGCGTCAAAGAAGATGGTGAAGAGTATAAGGAATGTAACGCAAGAGCTAGGTATTCCGTTGATTGCTGATGAGGTGCAGTCAGGAATGGGAAGGACAGGAAAATGGTGGGCGTTTCAGCATTTTGGGATAAAGCCAGAAGTTATGTCTGTTGCGAAGGCGTTGCAGGTGGGTGCAACAATTGCAAACAAGAAATGGTTTCCTGATGAAGAAAGTGCAATCTCATCAACTTGGGGTGGCGGTCATATGCTTGATCTTGCTCTGGGAATACAAATAATAAGGACAATAAAAAAGAGAAACCTTCTGAGAAATGCAGAGAAGATGGGCACATATTTCCATAAAGGAATGCAAATCATGCAAGAGCAGCTGTCTCACGTGCAGAATGTGCGTGGTCTGGGTTTGATGCGTGCCTTTGATCTTCCCTCAAGAAAGATGCGGGATGATGTGATTATTGAAGCAGTAAAAAGAGGGCTTATTCTTATAGGATGCGGGCAAAGGTCGGTGCGTGTGATTCCGCCATTGATTATACATCAGAAAGAGGTAGATGAGGGTCTTGCAATTATTGAGGAAAGTATCAGGAAGTGTGGTGTGCCGAGGTTTAGGCATGCGGGTGCTATTTGCGCGTTTATGGATTGTGGGCAGTCAAGCACATGAAGAGTGGTGAATAATGGAACAATTTTTTAGTCCACGATCAGTTGCAGTGATTGGCGCGTCTCGTGATCCGAATAAGGTTGGTCATGTCATTCTGAAGAATCTGCTTGACGCAGGTTTTCGGGGGAACATTTTTCCAGTGAATCCAAAGGTGGAGGTCTTGCTCGGTCTCCGGTGTTATTCTTCAGTAGCGATGATACAGTCGCGGATTGACACTGCAATTGTTGCAGTGCCTGCAGAGACTGCAGTGCAGGTGCTTGATGAATGTGGAAAAAAGAGGATTAAATGGATTATCATGGTGACTGCAGGGTTTGGCGAAGTGGGAAACAAAAAGTTAGAGGAAGAACTGCTAAAGAGGGTAAAGAAGTATGGGATGCGGTTGATTGGTCCAAATTGCCTCGGTACTTTAGATACAACAACAGGGTTTGATAATTTATTTTTACCAAGGTCTCGCTTGTCTCGGCCAGAGAGGGGAAGCATTTCATTTATCTGCCAGTCTGGTGCGGTCGGTTCCGCAATCTTGGACATGATGGAAAATGAGGGGATGAAGTGCGGGAAGTTTGTGAGTTATGGGAATGCAGTGGATGTGGATGAGTCTGATCTGCTTGAATTTTTAGGAAATGATCCAGAAACAAGAGTGATTTGTATGTATATTGAGGGGGTGAAGGATGGGAAGAAGTTTATGAGGATTGCAAAGAAGGTGGCTTCGAAAAAGCCAATTATTGCAATTAAGGGAGGGTTAACTGAGGAGGGTGCGAAGGCAACGGTGTCGCATACAGGCTCGCTTGCGGGTGTTGCTGCAGTGTACAAGGGAGTCATGCGGCAGTGTCATATCATCAATGCAAAAACGTTGGATGAATTATTTAGTGTTGCAAAGATTTTTGAGAAGGCGGGCAAACCCTCAGGAAGGAGGGTGCAAATAGTTACCAATGGTGGTGGTTTTGGTATTTTGGCTGCGGATCGCTTGAGTGAACAAGGTTTGAAGGTGGAGGAGCCGAGCAAATTTTTTGTGCAAAAAATAAGGTCAAAGGTGCAGAAGGAGGCAACCATAAGGAATCCGATGGATCTGACTGGTTCGGTGAGGAATGAGGAGTATGAAGCAGTTATGAACGCATTATTGCAGGAGAAAAAGGTGGATATTCTTTGTGTGGTTGTGTTGTGGCAGACGCCGTTGATAACGCCTGAAGTGGTGAGGATGCTCCAGGAGGTTCGTGAAAAGAATAAGAAGCTGAAGAAGCCGAAGCAGATAGTGGTGGTGTCTGCAGGAGGTTCGTACACGCAAATACAGCGGCAGGCAATGGAGGAGATAGGGATTCCGACATTTACCTTTCCCGCAGATGCGGCGAAAGCCTTGCGGGCGTTAGTTGAGTATTATGAGGTTAAATAAAGGTAAAGAGACCCTTATTTAAGATTAAATCTGAAATTAACCTTATTTATGTTTCTGGGACATTTTTATTCTTAATTTACTTAATTGGACTTAAAATAACCATTTTTAAAAAAAGAAGACCGCTATATTCTTATATAAAGGGCCGAAGAAAGAAATAGCAATATATGCACGGAGGTGCAAGAATATGAAAAACAAAATAGGAGTAATCACAGGCCTCATGCTCGTGGCAATGGCACTCATGGTGAGCGCGCAGTCGTTCACGCCGTATGGGTATGTGCTATTTCCTCCAGGTCTTCCAAACCAGGCGCAGTATGATATAAGCGTCGATGAAGGAAGCAACACCATTGTGGCAGATGCGCTGCAAAATGGTGGCGGATACGAGGAATTTTTGTATACGCAAGCCTCAGGATCCAATTATGGAAATGGCGTTGAGCCAGTGCAAGCAACGCATGTCCAGTACATGGTTGACGAGCAGGATAATTGGGTGCTGTTTAACTTGTTTGTGGGTGATGGTGTGAGTTATCCATTCACGCCCTTGTTATCACAACCAGGTCAGATTGCAGGAACGATGATGATGAATGGTGTGCAGTATGATATTACTGCAGTGCAAAGCACAAACCAGGTCGTCGTGACGCAGGTGGCAAACCCATCAGGAGCCATTACAATACCTATTGTGAATGGTGCTGCAAAGCTCATTTCAGGGAACATGATGTTCAGGGCGATGCCTGACTGGAATACAGGAACAATAACCATTGACGAATGGGTGAGAATAGGGTCATACATGACCCTTTAATTTTTTTTTGAAATGACATTAAGTTCTACGCAAAAGTGGGTAATAACAATAGTCATTCTAGGAATAGTGCTTGGAAGCACGTTTTTTTTAATAAAATCATTGCAGAGTGAAGAAGGTATTAAAGTTGTGCTCCCAGATGAAAATGAAGGTGAAACACAATTCACAGAAAAGGAAGCAAATAAAGAACCGGAAACAAAACAAGAACCAACGAAGAGTATAAAGAAGGGAGAAACAAAAAAGGCGTGTACAGATGAGTGCGCACAGGATGTATGTGAAGGGAAAAAGCTTGTGGAGTGTGTAAGAAGCGCAGACGGATGTAAAAGAGAGGAAGAAAAAGGGTATGCGAAAGGAAAGTGCGGTGTTTCATGCGTAACAAATAATGATTGTTCTGCATATCAAGTGTGTGATAATTATGTGTGTACAAGAAGAGAGGCAGAGTGTGGAGATGACACGTGTGACATCGGAGAGTTTGGAAGCTGTGAGCAGGATTGTGGAGAAAGTAACCAACCTTCTTTAAAGGCGTATCCTGCATTCTTGTTTGATGCTCAGGGAATACTAAAGAATAATGTGTTTATTGTGATTGGCAACAGTCAGCTTGCGTATCATCAAGATGCGGCAGAAGCGATTGTGGATGATCTTGAGGGTGTTGCAGAAAATCTTGGTCAAAGAATAAAGAGGGCGAATGAGGTGCAGAGCATCCAGACAAAGATATTGGTTATTCTCGGTACAGAGTGTGACAACGAGCTTTTAGAAGCCTTTGGGATGCAATGTTCTCCCTTTTCTGTGGCAGTAAATCCGTATATTGAGATTGTGGGCGGTGCAAATCCGAAGGTGATTGTGTATGGGAATGAAGAGCGGTTGATGGATAGTATTGATTTGCTTCTTTCTGCAAGGGAAAGAAATGTGCAATCAAGTCAAGAGCAAGTTTAGATTCTGCAGTTCTTGCATTTTGCCAGGACGCGTTTTTTTGCAATCTCAAGAGCGCACGTGCGTGGCGGTAAATGTTTCTTGTGTGCTTCTTTCAAGACAAGGGCAGTGTTTTTCTTGATTTTTTCTTCCACTGTTTTCCACATCTGTTTGGGGGTGCCGCCAATATATTCAACATAGCTGCTAATGACGCCGCCAGCGTTTGCGACAAAGTCTGGAATGACTAAAATTCCTTTGTTGTGAAAGAGTTCTTCAACTTCGAAGGTCATGGGAATATTGCTTCCCTCAACGATGAGTTTTGCTTTGACATGATCAACCTCATCAACAGTAATAAGATCAGGGATTGCAGCAGTGATGAGGATGTCTGCAGTGACGCGAGTTATTTCGTGAGAAGGTAGTATTTTTCCATCACCATAGGAAGTAACTGTTCCTTTTACTTGTTTAGTGCTCATAAGTTTTTCATAGGAAAGTCCTTTGGAGTTAAAAATGACTCCTCTGCTGTCAGAAACGGCAACGAGGCGTGCACCTTTTTCAGTGATGAACTTTGCTGCAAATTGACCAACATTTCCAAATCCTTCAATAGCAACGCTCGCATGGGATAAGTCAATGCCTGCAGAGGCTGCGCCAACGGTTGTTGCAACAACAACGCCAAATCCAGTGCTTCCCAGTTCATGGGGTATGCCTCCCATGATGGCTGGTTTGCCGGTGCATGCCTTCTTTGTGCCAAGAGTGTCTGCAAAGAGTTTCATTTCTTCTTCCGCAGTGTTCATGTCTGGTGCTGCAACGTAAAGTTCAGGAACAACTGCTTTGAGTGATGCTGCAAATGCTTTGATGAGTTCTTTCTTTTTCTGTGGCGTGATTTGTTTGTCATCTGCGATGATGCCGCTCTTTCCACCGCCAAAGGGAAGTTCTGCAAGTGCGCATTTCCAGGTCATGGCTCGTGCGAGTCGTGCAACCTCTTCAAGGTTGACTGAGGGAGTCATGCGGATGCCTCCTTTTGCTGGGCCAAGAGCTGTGTTGTCAATAACAAGAAATCCTTTCATGCCAACGCGAGGGTTGTATACTTCAATGATTTTTTCTGGGCCGAATTCGTCGTAGATGACCATGGTTTTCTCCTAGTAGGTGTTGCTTGCTTTTAAATGTTCCAGGTATTTTTCTGCTTGGATGGCTGCCATGCATCCTGTTCCTGCGGAGGTGACTGCCTGGCGGAACACAGGATCTTGACAGTCTCCTGCTGCGAAGATGCCAGGTGTTGTTGTTTTGGTGAAACGATCAGTAATGACATATCCTTGTGCGTCAAGGGGAACAACATTCTTGAAAACGGCAGTGTTGGGGACATGGCCGATGGCAAGAAAAACGCCGTCGCATTTAAGTTCAGTAATCTTTTGTGTGTTGACGTTTTTAATTTTGATGCCAGTAACCATTTTGCCGTTGCCAAGAACTTCAACAGGTTCACTATCCCAGAGGACAGTTATCTTATCTTTCAGTTTAAAGATGCGGTCTTGCATGATTTTGCTGGCGCGGAATGCGTTTCTGCGGTGGATGATGGCCACTTTTTTGGCGAATTTGTATAACGCTAAGCTTTCTTCCATGGCAGAATCTCCTCCGCCAATCACGACAACAGTTGCATCTCTATAGAGTGCAGCATCACAAACAGCGCAGGTCGATACTCCTCTCCCAAAATAAGTGTTTTCTCCAGGAATGGAGAGTCGTCGTGCAGACGCGCCTGTGGAAATGATCACTGTTCGTGCAGAATAGGATGCTTTGCCAACTCCAACAACAAAAATATTCTTTTGTTTAGTAAAAGAGTCTGCTATTCCTTGGATATATGTTGCTCCAAATCGTTCTGCTTGTTTCTTGCAGTTATTTACAAGGTCTGGGCCTTGAACGCCTTGGGGAAATCCAGGATAGTTTTCCACAGTGGTTGTCATGCTCAGCTGGTCTGGTTCTATGCTTGAAATAACTAATGGTGCAAGGTTTGCTCGTGCGGTGTAGAGTGCTGCGGTGTGTGCGGCAATGCCTCCGCCGATGATGATAACGTCATGCGTTTGCTCTTTTTTGGGCATAAGTGAAAAAGAGAGGGAAGATCTTTATAAAGATATTGTTGAAGTGTAATATAAGCTATACTGGACATGATTCTCAGAATAAGTCGCTATTTCTAGTGATCAGATATTACCTATGATTTATGGATCTAAATTTGGTATTCTGAAGTAGCCTTTTATTTTATGATTTTGCAATCTTCCATAATAATTCAAAATATTTTTTATATCCTTCAGCAACTTTTGCATCCTTTATTAAAAAACTGTAAGCATTTTCAGTAAAGACATTGATAGCTACATAATCTCCTATTATCACAGTTTCTTGAAATTGGGCAAATTCATGAGGAAGAAATTTTATCTTCGTTAATGGCATCCCTATAATCCCTTTTCCTAGTGGCTTAACTGTTTTATCAAAGATTTGTCTTGAAGGTAATTTATTCGCTCTTCTCTTGGTATGCAGATTTCTCCACCATGTAACATTCATGAAATTAGCAACATCTATTCCTCCACCATAAGTTAAATACTCTTTAGCTTTGACATTAATTAGCTTATAATATACTTCCTGCAATCCTTTTTTGCCTTTGTATATTGTAGCTATTTCTCCTTTCTTTGCTGAATCTTGCTCTTTTTTTAGCTCAGGAAGAATTTCTTTAAATTTCATTCTCTTATCATCTATAAAATCTAAAAAAAGTTCTGGTTCTGTTGCTTGATATGTTTTTATTTTTCCTTCTAAAATATAATTAATAAGACCTTTTTCAATTAAAGAGTTTAAAGCTCTGTGTACTACTGAAGTTTGTAATCTTGTTTTCTCTATTATTAAACCAGCATGAGAAAATCCCAACTTTAATAGTTGAATATACACCTTAATCTCAGCGTTCGTTAATCCTAATTCTTCAAATATCGAATAATCCATAGAATTAAAATATTTTAAAGCTATTTTAATCTTTCTATTACTCCTCTCTTTTGAGAGTAGTTTATTTTAATTAGGATTGTATTCCTACTAGTAAGTAATAAATGGTTATCTTTCCACAAAAAAAGAAAAGGAGAAAAAATGGAAAAAAATGAGTGCATCCAAAGAGAAATAGAGCATATCAAAAGGACTATTAAAAATGGTCATGTTGTTGGTGGTCCTGGGTATGATGGACCTATAGAAGCAAGAACTATTGGTCCTGAAGGGATTACACATAGTATTAAGGTTGAGACAAGAGATTATCTATCAAGGGGAATAGTACCTGGCTACATTGTATTCCATAGTTCTATTAATGAAGAAGGCAATGAAGTTTTGCCAAGTGTATGTCATACAAATATAGCTTGTTATTCTGCTAATAAATCTTATGAAAGAAGATTATTTGGCAAAAAGAAAGTTTTTAGATTGCGTGAGAGCCTTGGACTAGATGAAAAATTTAATGCTGTAGTAGTTGATGAAAGTGAAGTAAACAGAGTTCTTAGAAATAGGGCTTTAGATTTAGCTGAGTTACTTGCTAAAGAAACAGGAATTACTATAAACTATGAAAGAGATTTTCAAGTAAAAAAAGATTGAAGAGTCTTAATAAGTATAAAATTTCTTATGCTCCTTAGATTTTACATTATATGTTGAACTTCTATTTCTGGGTGCGGAGTGAGCCGCCACGTTTGTACGGACTGCCCTTGCCTCCTTTGCCGGCGCGCTCTTCTGCGATTGCATATTCATCTCCTTCATCGTAGCCGCAGTCGAGGCAAACTAAGAAGTGGATGTCTTCTCCTTCCATTTCAGTATGTGTACTACCACATTTCGGGCACTTACGAACCATATATAATTAAAGAGGGGAGGGAATTTAAATAGGTTATGTGTACGTATCCACGCCAAAGAGGTCTTTCTTTTTCTTGGTATAAGTCTGTTGCACTCCTTGTGAAAGTGTATTAGAAGTATTTCCATAAAGATGCTGCGTTTCAGTGTCTTTTCCAGAGGTTCCTGTGGAGTATTCGCTTCCCTTTTTCAGGTCAAAATCATCGCTCATTTTCTCTTTTGTGTAGTCAGATGCGCTTAATCCGGATGTTTTGGGTTCAAGTTTGATTTCTTTGCCACAGTTGCATTGGGCAGCGTCAGTGCTCACGCCATACATTTTGCCAAAGGTTTCTCGTGAGGAATGGTCATGGGATTGTTTGTTTTCATCAATAGTCTCTTCAAGGGGTGCTTTCTTCTCATTTTTTGATGGTGATGGTTGAGATGATAATTGGGGTTGCAATTGTGCTTCATGTTCAAGAACGCTGTCTTCAAATCCCTTGTCTGTGAAGGTGAAGTCATGTCCGCTGACGTGTGCAGAAGTAATGCCAAATCGATTGCAGACTTGTGCGTGCTTCATGATTGCAGGATTATGAAGAACACGTTTTTGCATGCTCTCTGGAGAGACACCTTTTTGGACGGTTTTTTCAAGGACGTTTCCTTTTGAAGATGCATCTCTCTTCTTTGCTGCTTCCATGTCCTGCTGCTGTAAATATTCCTTTCCCATAGAAGGTAAACATATATACTTCAGTATATAAATGTTACTCGAGAATTACCAATGGTTTTGGCGTTGTCGTAACACATCTCTGTTCACTTCATCTTTGCGAACGTCTTTCGTGATCCATTGTTTGAATTGCGAGAAGAATCGCGGGTCTTTATACTGTTGATTGACGAGTGCTGCCGCGAGTTTATGCAGTTCAATGGATGCATTGCTTAAAGGACTATGCAGGGAAACAGGTTTTGAGTGTGCGAGGCTTTCAAGCATGCTAATATCATCAGGCAAATAGCCAATGACAGGGACTTTGCAGCAGTCTTCAATGTCTTCAATGGTTAATTCAAAGGATTTGTTTCTCATTTTGTTCAGGATAATGCCAGTAATGGGTGTTTTGCGTTCTTTTGCAATTTTGATGGCGTGCATGGTGCAGCTGAGCGTCGGGTAATCAGGTGTGGTAATCACAAGAAGTTCATCCGCAGCAATCATGGTTGCCATGATTTCGTTGTTTAAGTTGGGTGAGGAATCAATAAGGATAATATCATAAAATTCGCGGAGAGTGTTCAGTTCTTTACGAAGAAGAAACGGGTTTATTTTCTTCCCAAGCAATGATCCAGGAAGGATATGGAGCTTTTTATTGTATTCATAAATCGCTTTCATGATCGTGCGCGATCCAGTGAGCACATGGTGAAGAGTGACAGGGACATCCACAAGCCCATAATGGAATGCGAGGTTGGGTGCGGTGAAGTTTGCATCTACAAGGAGCACGCGTTTGTTGAATGATTCTGCGAGAACTGCGCCTAAAGAGGCAACGCAGGATGTTTTTCCCACGCCTCCCTTGATGGAAATAACGCCAACAATATTACTCAATCTTATACACCTCTTTGAGTTTTTCTAATTGAGGATTAGTGCTTCGGATCTGTTGGACTTGGGGGAGTTTTTGCTTTTTATTAACCTTTCTGTCGTTCGAAAAATGATGTTCTGGTGTGGAAAAAGTAGAGTGTGTGGGAATATTATATCTTCTTCCTAAGTAGGAGTGGATGTCTTTGTTGATGACTTCTTGCTTATATGACTGGTAACGGGCAAAAACAGGGCGTGAAGTGCGTGGTACGCGAGTGAATATGCGGAAGCTTTTTGTTTTCAAGAGCATGATGAGGGTGAAAATAAGTACAAAGAGGAAAAGGATTGCAAGAACAGCATCAAGAGTTGACGGAATAAGGGAAGTGAAGAAGTTCTTGATAGAAAATCCGGAAATGTGTTCAGGTTGTCCTTCAAGAGCTGCTGCTCCAGTAATTGGTGGTGCTGCTGGAGGAGATGCTGAGGGTGATGGTGCTGGAGAAGGTGGTGTAGCAGCTTGAGGAGATGGTGCTGTCTGCCCTGGAGGTGATGGTCGAATAGATTGTCCTGTTTGGGGATTTGTTTCAACTCCACTGCTTGTTATTCCTTCAGGAGAAGAAGAGCCCGGTCCTCCTGAGGGTGATGATGAGGAAGGAATACTAACAGTAAAGGAGAATGTTTCTGATGAGGTGTTTGTTGTTCCATCGTTTGCAATGACACTCCAGGTGTATGCTCCATCAGACAATCCAGTCCAGTTATATGACACATCTGAAGCATTAAAAACATCAATAGTGGTGTTAATAATATCATTGTTTCCGATGAAAAAGACAGTAAGCAATCCTCCTTCAGGATCAGCAACAGTGGCGTTCAAGATGACGCTAGAGAGTGCTATATTTGAGTTATTTGCTGGTTCATTCAAGAGAGGTGTTGATGGGGGTGCATTGCTGTCTGTTGAGGAAAGAGTCACATTAAGGAGTTCAGGGCTGTACGCTGCACTTTCAGTCGTGAAGTGTGCTCTATATTGAAGATAGGTATTGTTAGGAAGAGAAAGAATTCCAGGTGATGTTCCGAAAGAAGTGTCCCAGAGTGTATTGTCTGAGCAGTCTGGTGCAGTGCAGCTCCGAACGAAGAGTGTGAGGTTGAGGATGCCTCGTTTATATCTATCAAGAACTTCTGATGCGCTCAAAGCCCTGTTATACAGAGCAAACTCATCGAGAGTCGCATTCAGGTATTCTCCAATGGTGAGTGGATGTGTACTGGTGTTGAGCGGTTGAGAGAAGGTGGTGCTCGCGCTGAGTTGTCCATTAACATAGAGTTGTTGCTGGTCATTCGCAGCAGTTGTATCATAAGTAAACACAACGTGATTCCATCCCGGAGAGAGTGGCGCAGTAAGTGTACCATTTGCGATTGCAAATGCGGTTGTGGAATTTGCATCAATCTCATATGCTCCTGCTTTGAAGATGCCTTTATGAGTAACAATGGTGAATGTGTTCACAAATCCATCGTCACCAGGTCCTCGGTATGCGACAGCATATGTATTCCCAGTAATGTGAAGGAGTGTAGATTCACGACCATCTCCAATATCAAATTCAAGTTTATCAGCATAAGAAGGGATGATCGTGCCATCGGGCTGAATGAAAAGAGTAACGATAAAACCGTCTCCGTTTTCCCCTCTGTAGCTGAGCGCATACACGTTTCGTGCGACAGGGATGATGCTTGATTCAGTGCCATCAAGAATGTCATATTCAAAGTTGTTGAGGACAGTGTTTGAAATTTGTCCGTCAGCAGCAATGTCAACTGTTGCGATAAATCCATTGCCGTTTGATCCGTCATAGCTGATTGCATAAGTTGTTCCTTCAATGGAAATGAGTTGCGGTCTGTTTGTGTCTGCAGTGTCAAATTCTAGAGTGTCTATGACTGATCCAATGGTTCCGTTTGGATGAAGAGGAAGAGTAATCAAGAATCCATCATTGCTTGGTCCGCTGTACGCAATGGCATATATGTCTCCGGTGACGGAAAGGATGAAGGGTTCTTGTGCATTTGAGGTGTCAAATTCAAAGCTATTAATGATTGACCCAATGGTTCCGTTTGGATGAAGAGGAAGAGTAATCAAGAATCCATCATTTCCTGGTCCAGTATACGCAATGGCATAAGTTGTGTCTCCAATGTGCACGATGTCTGACTCTCCCGCGTCTGAAGTGTCAAATTCAAGGCTATTCATGACTGAGTCAATGGTTCCATTGGGATAGATAGGAAGGGTGGCAACAAATCCATCATTTCCTGGTCCAGTATACGCAACAGCATAGGTAGTGTCTGAAATGTGAAGCAGGTCTGATTCAATGCCATCAGAGGTATCATATTCAAAAGTGCTGAGTGCTGATCCGATGTCTCCAGTAGATGAAATGGAGAAGGTGGTGATGAAGCCATCAGATCCAGGTCCTTCGTAGGCAATAGCATACACATCATTTTCAACTGGAATGAAGGAAGGTTCTTGAGCGTCTGCTGTGTCAAATTCGAAGGTGTCTGTAAGAGTGTCGTTGATAGTGCCAATAGTGATATTGCTTTCACCAAAGGGATTGATCCATGTTTCAATAGTTAATGCATCAGTGATGTTAAGGGAAGAGGAATGTGGAATGCTGAGAGAGTCATCTGTTCCATCAAAGCTGATTGCAGTGGTGTATCTTCCGCCAACACCTGTTGTTGCTCCAGTAACAGTGCCATTATTTGCAGATCCTGAAGTGTCTGCAATGACACCATTTTCGTCATTAAGGTGCAATAAGAGCACATTTCCATTCATGTCCACACCGCCAAGTGTTGGTTCTCGTTGTGCGTTGTCAGGAAGTTCTTCGTTGTATGGTGCTCCTTCTGTCCAGGTGATGTTGTCCCAGGATGTAACATTTCCTCCGTCAAAGACTTTGCTGGTGTAATTGCCGAGAGTGTATGTTGCGTTGAGTTGCACTGCTCCTATTGTGCTGTTATAAAAAGTGTTGTCATAAGTTCCTTCGTTGAATGTTGATTCTGTGTTGATATAAAAAAGGGTTGCAGTCGCGAGTGATGTGAAGAGAATGATGAATGCCAAAAAGAGGTACAGTATCCGGGGTGATGATATATTATTCATTTGAGTGACCACGCGTTGATGTTGCCTATTTTGTAGCCTTTGAGCTTGCCAGAGATTTGCAGTTTGAGGCAATGAGTATTAACAGAGTGCCATGCACGATCAATCTTCAAGCAAAGCTCTCGAGTGGAGACAGGAAAAGAATAATCTTTCAAGATGAGAAGAATGTCTCGCTCGATCTTTTCCCCGAGTTTCATGGCTGGTGCAAGGATGTTGTGTTTTAAAAGTGTTTATGACTATGGGAGAGTGGTACTAATATTCATACCATTATAGATACCTATATTAATACGAGCATTCGCATTTTTGAGAATCTATATATTTATATAGAAGAAAGGGCTCAAAAAAGGTAAGAAAGAGGTGAAACAAGATGTTTCAACAAGAAAGACGGTTGAGTTTAAAGGAATTAAAAGAGTATTTTCCGATGACGTTTGCTGACGTGAACACAGCACGATTTTCTACCAGGCCGTTAGTAAGTAAAATTAATGAAAGACAACCAAAACAATATAGTGACCAGACGAATGAAATAAAGGAATATCTCAGTGAGCATGGCTTTCAGAGAGAAATGGGTGTTGTAAAACAAAGGGTGAAGCAAGAAGAAGTTGAAGTGCCAATGATAATCACAGAGATGACAGTAGCGGGTGCACAGGAAGAGAAGAAAATGGAGAAGTTGAAGGAAGTTTACGGCGCGATTTGATTGCCTTCTTCGTCAAAGATTTTGATCACTCGTACAGGGCAGACTTCTGCTGCGCGAATGCTGTCTTCTAATTCTGCATCAGTAATCGTTTTTGTTTGTGTATGCCCTTCAGATGTTGCTTCATGAAGATTGGGCTTCCCATCTGCTTGCATGATCCAATGCTTAGGATCTGCGGCGACGCATGCTGCTGCGCCGATGCAACCCTCTCTATCAAATTCGATGCGATAGGTTTTCCCTGAGGGTGTCTTGACAATACGACTAAAAGGTTCTTTTTCTGGAGTCATAAAAGCTAGTGCTGAAGCAGAGATTTATAAAGGTTTGTGGAAAAAAGGAGGATATATAAAAGTAAAGCTGAAATAATAAGATAATGAAAGCAGTATTTTTTGAGAAACCTGGAGGAGTGAATGTTCTCAATTATGGAGAATTGCCAATTCCTAAACCAAAGGAGGGTGAAGCATTAATTCGAGTACGTGCGTGCAGTCTGAATCATCTTGATATTTGGTTGCGTAAAGATAATAAGAATGCTCGCCAGATTCCAATGCCTCATATTCCTGGATCAGATGTTGCTGGAATTATTGAAGAAATAAATGGGAAAAGTACATTGAAAAAAGGTCATGAAATAGTGATAAATCCAGCAATTCCATGTAGCACGTGTATGCGATGTAAAACAGGAAATGCGTGTGAACGCGTGAATATTTTTGGAGTGAAAAATCAAGGAGGATATGCAGAATATGTTGTTGCGCCAATCGCACAACTCTATCAAAAACCAAAGAACCTTTCATTTATTGAAGCAGCAGCATTCCCTCTCACATTTTTAACTGCGTGGCACATGCTTGTAGGTCGTGCAAATTTGCAAAAAGAAGAGACTGTTTTTATTTGGGGTGCTTCAGGAGGATTAGGTTCATCTGCAATTCAAATTGCAAAGCATCTCGGTGCAAAGGTTATAGCTGCAACAAAGTCAGAAGAGAGTGCAATGCGTATAAGAGAGATTGGTGCTGATGAAGTTGTTTTGTATACAAAACAAAATATGGTAGAGGAAGTTAAGAAAATGACTAATAATTTGGGAGTTGATGTAGTGTTTGAAAGTGTTGGGGAAAAAACGTGGAGTACAAGTCTTTCAATGCTTCGTCCTTTGGGAAGGGTTGTTATTGCAGGAACGACGAGTGGAGATAGAGGCACACAAGATTTAAGTGATGTATATGTACGTCAGTTGACAATTCTTGGTGCGAGAATGGGAACAAAAGAAGAGTTTGAAAAAGTAGTGGAAATAATAAAGAGTGGAAAATGTAAACCTATTATTGATAAAGTATTTCCTCTTGCTCATGCAAAAGAAGCACAAAGAAGGATGGAAGAAAGAATGCATATAGGTAAAATTGTGTTGGAAATATAAATAGTTTTCTTAAAAAAAATTAAAATAAGTTTCCAACAAAGGTGCCAATGGAATATGCTATGAGAGTGGCTATGCCTCCAATGAGGACCATTTCAATACCGCTCCGAATGGGATGTTTTCCAGTGAAGTAAGTTCGTGCCATCCCTACAAAGAAGAGAACGAGTAACCCGCTAAATGCAGAGATGTGGAAAGCAGGTGTTCCTTGGTGGAAGAAGAATGGGAGGAGCGGGATAAAGGAAGCGAAAACAAAAGAAAAAAACATGACAAGCCCTGCAATAAAGGGTTTGGAGACGCGGTATTCAGTCAGTCCAAGTTCTTCTTGCACAACCACTTGTTTCCAGACTTTTTTGTTGGACATGATTTTTGCAACGATGTGTTTGAGTTCTTTCCCTTTGAATCCTTTTTCACGATATAAAGCAATTAAGTGTTTTTTCTCAAGTGTTGGGTTTGTGGTGATGTTGCATTGGCTTTGCCTGATTTCATTTTCATAGAATTCGAGTTTGCTTTTGGTGCTGATATAAGTTCCAATGGCCATGGATATTGCTCCGGAGAAGATTTCAACAAGTCCTCCGATGATGATGAGTTTTGTTTCAACTGTTGCTGCAATAAAGCCTGCGATGAGCGCGAGTATGCTGACAATGCCATCATTCACTCCAAAAATAGCAGGTTCTAAGAAAAAGCCTGCAGGTTTGGTAATGTCCAGGTGAGGCTGAGGAATAATGCAGTTGCGTTTCATGAGCAGTTATTTCCTCTGGTGTTTCTTGACATATGCTTCAATTTTGTCAAGTGCTTTTTTGATAACTGCTATGTCTGTGCCATAGCTGCATCTGATGTATCCTTCGCCATAACTGCCAAATTCTTTGCCAGGAACGACTGCAACTTTCGCTTTTTTGAGGAGGTCATAGCTGAATTTGTAGCTGTCATCAATGACTGCGTGAATATTGGAAAAGGTGTAGAATGCACCATAAGGCATAACTGTAGGCAATCCAATCTCATTCAATCGCTGCACAAGAAATTTTCGTCGTGTATCATAAGCCTTGCGCATTTTTTCAATATAAGAAGCGTTGAGGGAAAGCGCATGAACAGCAAGTTGCTGGCTGATGGTGGGTGCTGCGAGTGTGGTGTAAATGTGTGTTTTTGTCATGGCTTCAATTAATAGTCGCGGTCCAACGGCATAGCCTACTCTGAAGCCGCACATGGCATAGGTTTTGCTGAAGGTGTAAAAGGAAACGACATTGTTCTGCATGCCGTTGAAGCTGCCAATGCTCACGTGTTGTTTGTCATACACCAGTTTTTCATACGCTTCATCGCTGAAGATATACAGATTGTATTCAATAGCGATGTCTGCTATTTCTTCTAATATTTTTCTGCTCAGAACATTGCCTGTGGGGTTTGCAGGAGTGTTGAGAATGAGGACTTTTGTTTTTTTGGGGTCGATGAGTTTTTTCAGCGCATCGGGGTTGATGTTCCATTCCTCTTCTTCGAGAAGGGGGAGTGAAACAGGAAAAGTATCAAGAAGTTCGAATGTGGGAAGGTATCCCATAAAGCTCGGGTTTGGAATGATCACTTGCTCGCTGACATCAAGGGTGCATGCAATGGCAAGAAGGAGCGCTTCCTGGCTTCCGCAGGTGACAATGATGTTTTCTGGTGTTGCAGTGATCTTATTTTCTTTCTGGAGTTTTTTGACGAGTGCTTCTTTGAGTTCTGTTCTTCCTCCAGGGGCGCTGTAGTGGTTGCAATTTTTTGCAAGAGTGGGTAAAATCTTTAAGAGTGGTGCGGGAAGGTTAAAGTCTGGTTCTCCTGGTCCTAAGCTGAGGACGTTTTTGTCTTCTGAAGCGATTTTGAGGAGTTTGCCAATAACTGCGTCTGGAAGTTCAATTTCTCGTTCGCTAATGTCCACCATCTTTTTCAGAAACGAAGAAAAGAATGGACATTATAAACATTTCTAAGGGGAATCAAAGTGAATAGAATGTTTAATAATATATGTTATAAAAAATATGATAGATAAGATAATTATAAGTCAGGAAAGAGCGATACTTTTTTATAGGAGTGGAACATAAAGGGGCTGGGGGTAGAGAGAAAGACACACCTAAAAGAGTGATAGTCCATCATCGCTGAAAAAGAACCTCACTTCATAGTCACGGGATCGGGTAGAGTGGGTTTTATTATATCTTTTCCCTAACACCTCTTTTCCCCACCTACCCCTTCCTTGACATATGCATTCTTGAAAAGAAAAATTTAAAAGAGTGAAAGGAGTGGAAAAAGAGTATGCAACAAGGGGATAATAATATGGTTGACGAGGAAGACGGTTTATATTCTGAGGAAGGCAGGGAAGAGTTGATGGAAGAGGAAGATGAAATCACGAATGTGGATGAAGCCTTCATGGAAGGATATGAAGAGGCAGAGAAGGTTGCAGAGTGTGCAATGTGTAAGAAAATGTTGGATCGAAATATGATTGAAGAAGAGATGAATGGAACAGTATATCGGTTCTGCTCATCAAAGTGCGCCTCACAATTTGAAGAAAAAAATCAGTAGATAAGCGCAACGGTCATCCCAACAACGTTTGCAAATCGTATTTTTCGAGTGTCAGGAAAAGCGTTATTGTCTCCTTTGGTCACTGCATACCATCCATTAGTGTCATATCCTGTTTCAATGACGCGGTGAACGAGAATGTCATCATAATACTTGTATGCAATGATGTTTCCCACATGAATGTCTTCGGGTTTTTCTGGAATGATTTCAATGCCGTTTGTTCCAATGTCAAGCGTAGGATCCATGGAATTACTATCAGTATATCGCGCCCAGCCAAGAGTGTGGTCAGGAAACAAGATTTCTACTTTATGAGGAGAAAGTTTGATCTGGTCTTCGCGAACAAAGTCATACGGGCTGACTCGTTCAGGAGAGCTGAGAAATGAAGATGGTTGCGGTTGTTCTAAGGTGAAATAATCTGTAAAGAAGTATCCGACAGTGATGCCAAGCGCAAATTCGAAGATGAGTAAGACTGCAATCCATGCTGGTTTCATATATAACAACCCCAAAAGTTATGTTCAAGAGTCTATTTTAAAAGGTTTCGATGAGAGGTCATAATAGTAATTTAGTATAGATTGCCAATGTCCAGTCGTCCAAGAGTAGTGCCGATGAGGAAGATATTAGGCATATGTGCTGCATAGAGAGGAGTTTGGGCGTTGTTGTCAAGGAGAATAGGTTCTTGGTAGATATAGGAATTCCCACCAGTAAGTCCGCGATTAGATATGCCATTTTCATACACAGCGCAGGGAGAGATGCTGCATCCACCAACATTCATGTCTATATTAATGAGAATGGGAGTAACAATTCCTCCATTTACAGGAGCTGTAACTGCAGATAAAAGTTTTCCATTTCCAGTGACGCTAAAAGAGTTCACTCCATAAAGAGTAGGATTAAGAAGTTGAATTTGAGGGTCTGAGAAAAGGAGTGTGTTTGAAGTGGTTAAAACATCATATGCATAAATTTCTTGTGTTTGACTTATCGCGCCAGGAAGGACGCGTAGTGCTTCATAATAAATGGTGTGTATACCGCCATTTGAGGTTACTGCAAGGTTTCCTTGACCTCCAAATCCTCCAGCTCCGGGAGGAAGGGGAACTGTAGTGACTGGTGAGGCAACGCCTCCTGCGTTAAGAAGGACATAACTGATGATAAGGGGGCCTCCTCCGATAGTTAACTGTTCAAATGCGAGGATGCCAGTTTGTGATGCTGGATCATAGGCAAGTTTTGGGAAGTTGACAACTCTTCGTGCAATAGGAGATGTTGTGCGAATGACAATAGGTCCAGAGATGTCTGCAAGGTGAAGATTTGCTGGGGGAAAGTTGAGGAAGCCAGGAGTCAGATAAACAAGATTTGGAAGTTCTAAGAATCCAATGAAAGGGTAGTCAAAAGTGGGAAGGAGTTGGTTGCGGAGAGAAGATCCAATTTCAGGAATGATCGCTATTTCAGATGCAGTTGCAATGTTATAAACTTGAATATCAAAAGATGTTGAAGGAAAAGTGGCGAGGTTTGTTTCTCTGGCAATGAGTGTTTCACCGATTGAATTTACTGAAACGGATGGATGGTCTTCATATACTCCTGGAGTTGTAGCAGCGGAAGAAGTTGCTGCCGAAGATCCTGCAATGGGAAGAAGAAGTCCTTCTGTAGCAGGGGTAATGGTGGAAAGGTCAACGTATCCAATGTATTTGTTGAAGTAATAACAAGTGATTGGTCCTACAGGAGGAAAAACATTAAGGATAACTGCAGGAGAAGGAAATACTGGACAAGCACCAGTTGCAAATGCTGGTTGTGTGGTAACTGCCGATGCAAGAATGGGTTCAGTAGTAGCGAATGCGACAATGTTTCCTTCAATATCTCCTTGTCCAAAAATAGAAGTAAAGGATCCTCCTCCAGCAAAGGGATATGATGAGAGTGCTCCAGGAGGATTGATAGCAATTGCTTGTGCGCCATAGTGTCTGTCTGGAGGAACGATAGTTCCATATCTATTATTATAAGAGGTATAAGAAGTTGGTCCGCCGATGCTTGCGAAGGAAGGATTTCCGAGACCATTCTCTTGTCCGAGGCGTGGAGAGAGGGAAGAAAAGATAAAGCCAATAACGTATCCTGTTCCAGGCACCCATCCTGTGGAAGTAAGGACATCAAAGTTTGCGGTGAATTCGAGAGTGTCTGTGTTTGCAGGCCCTGGAATATTAACATCTCCTGGGATGAAAGAGGTTGCTCCTGCTGCGCTGGAAAAGTAGAGAATGCTTCCTGAATCATGAGGATCAGGTCCTCGATCGCTTTCTACTGCATTTCCTGAGGTGGTATCAGCTCCTACAAGAAGCACGTTATGCTGTGTTCTCGTTAATGAATCACGGATGGTGATGGGAATAGGAGCGGGAAAGATGACTTGTGCTGCGACTGCACTAACAAAGAGAAAAGACAAGAGAAGGAAAAGGAAAATAAGTTTGGTAATGATAAACACCTCAATAAAGAAAGAGGAAATAGATTATATAAATATATCGGGAAAGGTTTTTATAGAACAAAATAGCAAGAATAGAAGATGAAAAAAGGTATGGTGATCATTGGAGTTATTATTGGGGTTGCGTTTCTTCTCATGCTTCAAGAGGGAGATATTTCTGGGAGTGCAATAAAAGCGAAAAAAATGAACATCGAAAAGACAAACACGCAAACAGTTGACTCTTTTTTTCAGAGCCTTGGTGGTCAAAAAGGATCGTTTGAAGAAGTAACAAGCCGTTTTCAAGGGGAAAAAAGGGAAGATCAGAAAGAAATGTCTCAAGAGGGCCTGGTAAGATGTGAAAGAAGTGAAACTGGAGTGAAGTGTGTCAGAGAAGTAATGATAGGTGGAGTAATGAATAGAATAGAGACGAACACGGTAAATGGAGAAACACGGGTTGAAATAAAACAAAAATAAATTATTCTCGTTATTTAATTCTGATCGTCTCTAAGTTTTTTGGTGCGCACGTTTCCAGCTTGTTAATTTTGTGGAATGTGCTTGCGAGTTCGATGCATTTGGTGCTTTCTCCATGATTAACAATGATGCGTTTCGGTTTTGGGTTTAAATTATGCACAAAACGAAGCAGTTCATTTCTTCCCGCGTGCCCGGTGAATTCGGTAATGGTAACAAGTTCCATGCGCACGGTGATGATTTCTGGTTTGTCGCCGTAGTTAAGTTGGATCTGTTTTTCGCCGTTTTGCACCTTCTTCCCAATAGTGTTTTCTGATTGGTAGCTGACAAAGATGAGCAAATTTTTTGGATTATCCGCAAGTCTGCGGAAGTATTCCAAGCTTGCACCTGCATTCATCATGCCTGCAGTTGCAACTAAGATGCAGGGCTGCTCGCTTTCGATGATGTCATCTTGTTCTTTTCTGCTGCCGACGCGTTTGAAGATGTCGCTTAAGAAAGGATTGTCTGCCCTGTGGAAGATGCTTTTGCGCAGTTGTTGGTTGAGGAATTCTGGATAGGCAGTGTGAATGGCAGTGATGTCCCAGACCATGCCCTGCAAGTAGACTGGAATCGGCTGGATTAATCCCTCGCGTATCGCTTTCTCCACAACGACAAGAATTTCCTGTGCTCTTCCTACTCCTAAGACAGGGACGAGTATTTTTCCTCCGCGCTTGGCTGCTGCATCAATGGATTTGATGAATTTGAGTTCTGCTTCGCTTCTCGATCCGAGGATATCTGTTTTTCCTCCATAGGTGCTTTCAATGATGACAGTTTCTAATCGAGGGAAAGAGGTGACTGCAGGGTCGAGAAGGCGGGTGCGTAAATATTTCATGTCTCCAGTGTAGAGGAGGTTGTGCAGTCCATTGCCGATGTGGATGTGGATCATGCTACTCCCAAGAATGTGTCCGGAGTTGTAGAAGGTGATGCGCATGTCTGGAGTGATGTCAGTCACTTCTTCCCATCCGAGGCAGATGGTGTGTTTGACCATTTCTTTCACGTCATCCACGTCAAAGAGTCCTTTCTTTGCTTGCTTGAATGCAACACCTATAAAATCAAGTGCGAGCAATGCGGAAATGTCTCGTGTGGGTGCAGTGCAGTAGACTGGTCCTCTATAGCCCATGCGAAAGAGGAAAGGGACAAATCCTGAATGGTCAAGATGTGCATGACTAATGATAATGGCATCCAGTTCTTCAATCTTGAATTCTGGACAGTCAACATAAGGATATGCGTTTTGGTCATTGAATGCAGTATTCACGCCGCAATCAAGGAGTATTCTACTTTCGGGTGTTTGGAGAAAGATGCAGCTTCTGCCGACTTGTCTTCCGCCACCAAGGAAGGTGACGCGCACCCATTCTTCTTTGCGTTCTCTCACCCATCCGTCGTAGATGCGATGGCCAACCTTGTTGAGGAATTTTTTGCGGTAGTCGTTTGTTTGATATAACACGCCGCGAATGTTTTCAATGATCTTGCTTCTGATGATGGGGGTGCGGTGCACTTCAGGCACCCAGAAGGTTTTGCTTTTGATGTCGCGGAGGATTTCTCCTTGTTTGCCGATGACGAGTCCTGGTTTTTCTGCTTCGATGACGGCAACACTTCGTGCGGGGTCGAAAAGGACGCTGGTAACGCCTGCTTCTGCTGGTAAAATTTTTTTGATTTCGATTTCTGCTTGTTCGAGGTCCATGCAGAGGCTGGGATCTGGTCTGAGTTCGATGCGTTTTTTGATGATGGAGACAATGTCACGAATGACAGTATTGCGTTGGAGGAAGAATTCTTTGTTTTTGGTGTAGAGGATGATGTTTGCTCCTTCAAAAGCAGTGTCACTAATGTCTGCGTCTGCAGGAAGGTGTTTTTTGATTTCTGCAAAGATATCTGGCATAAGGAAAGTCTCTTAATGTAAAAAATAATAGGATAAGATATTCAATGAAAAAAGGGTAAATCCATAAATGTTAAAGGGTTATTTCTACTTGTTTGTGGTATACTTTTTTGACTCCTGCTTTGGTGACGGTGAAGACGTCAATGCCTTCTCCAGTTGCGGTGTCTCGCTGCATAGCTGCGTTCACTGCCTTGATGCTGAGTTTGATGCCGTCAGCAACCTTCATGTTTTTGGTGTATAATGTGTCAAGCACGCCGAGTGCCATCATGAATCCTGAGCCATCAGCAATGTAATCATCATGTCCTAAAACACTACCATCAATGCCGATGTCATAGAGTGCAAATCCGCGCATGTCCACTCCTCCAAGTAGGAATCCGGTGATGCCCGGAATGACGCTGAAGCGTCTCACATTGCCATATACTATTTGGCCGAGGAGGGCTGCGGTTTCCCTGACTGTGGGTTCGCGTCCTGTTCTGATGCGTCTCAGGTTAAGTTCAGCCTTTAGTATTTTAACGATAAGTTGTGCATCGCTCACAGATCCTGCCATAGTAAGTCCAATGCTATCTGTAATTTGAAAGACTTTGTCTACTTTTTTGTGGCCGACAATGCGTCCGCCTAAGGTTGCACGCTTATCTGCTGCAAGCACAACGCCGTCTGCGCACATGATGGCAACGGTTGTTGTTCCTTTTTTGACCGAATCTGCAATGTCATCTTGGGTCATGAATGAACAGCTCCAGAAAGATAAGTAAGGAGGTGTTTAAACTCCTTTATAAATGTTTCGCTTGGAGTTTTTATTTCCGAACAGGGAATTGCATGTCTCTCAAGAGAATAATGCTGACCAAGACGCAAGCACCAAAAAGTGGTGCGAGGACTAAAAAGATAATGTTATGGAAGTATCCAGCATACGTGCTTATTTCAGGTATGAGGGATGCAAGTTCTTCGGGGAATGTTTGTTCTGCATAGACAATAAGGTTGAGGAATGTGATGATAAATCCGAAGAACACGCCAAAGAGGAGTGCGTTGTAGCTACGTTCGATGTCTGCAAGCTCAAATTCTCGAAGCTTTTTCATGAAGATGACTGTCAAGAATGCAAAGATGACTGCAAAAATGTCCAGCCCGAAGATGACTTGTTCAAAGGTTCCCATGTGTATTACCATCCAAATATTTCGAAGAGGGAATCAAATTTCTCTTTAACGTCTGCAACGACTGATGAATCTTTGCCGTTTCCTTGTTTTTTCTTTTCTTTGATTCCATTTCCGTTGTTTTTTTCTTTTTTTTCTGCAGCTAATCGTGCTTTTTCATGTTCGAGCTCTTTCTGCAATCGTTTCAATGTGTCTCGTTCTCGTGCGAGTTCTCGTTCTTTCTGCCTGGTATCATTCATGAGTTGATCGAGTTCAGCGTATTTTGTGCGAAGTTTTTCTTTTTCTTCCTGGAGTGCTCGGTCGATAGTGAGGATGCGGGCGTTTTTTCGTTTGATTTTTGCCCGTTCTGCGAGGAGGGACGCACGTTCATTGTCGAATGTTTTGGACTCGCTTCTCAGTTCTCTTCGGGTGTGTTCCAGAGATTCGCGTTCTTTTTTGAATGCCTCTTCTGCTTTTTTGAGCTGTTTTTGTTCTTCTGTCAAACGTTCAATATTTCGTTCTGCCGCCTTCTTTTGTGCTTCGTACGCTGCAATATCATGTTCTTTTGTTTTAAGGGTTCGTTTGAGTTCGTTGATTTCTTTATCCAGCGCATCAAGTGTTTTTTCTTTTTTGGCAAGGTCTGCAAGTTTTGCCTGGAGTTTTTCCTGCATGTCTTTTTTTGATACGGTAAGCTCTTCTTTGAATTGTTTCAACGCTGTTTCTTTTGCTTCTTTGTATTCAATGCTGAGATTGGCTTCTTTTTGGGAGGCTTGTTCATATTTCTTCTGAAGGGCTTGTTCTCGTTCTTTTATTGCAAGAACAATTCTTTCGATGTGCGCTTTTTTTGCTTGCGCATCAAGGAGGTTGCGTTGTGCGTCTCTCTTCTTGTTTCTCACAACCATCTGTTCCTTATCAAGTGTGTTTCGTTCTGTGGAAAGGGCTTCTTTCTGTTGCTGTAATGATTTAAGTTTTGCAGCAGAGTTGTGTTCCTTTCTCTGGAGTGCTTTTTCTTTGAGGTTTGTTGTCTTTTCTTTCAGGTCAATGGTGCGTTGGAGTTTAGTGAGCTCATTCCTTTTACGAGTAAGTGTTTGAAGTTCAGGAACAATAATTTCACGGGCAAAGGCAAGTCGAATAGGATGCTTTCCTGATTGTTCATATAAGTCGCGAAGATCCTGTTTTCTGATGCTTATATAATTTTTATAGGTGCGGAATGTCACAACAAATGCTGCAAAGAAGAGAAAAAAATAGAGTGCGTGTTGTAAGAGGGTACGGATGTCATCTTCGATGAATGCGAGGACGCTAATAATAAAGGGAATGGCAAAGAGGAAGAGAATAGTATATAAGCGCATGGATTTCAGGCTGCTGATATCAAATCCTCTGCGCAGTTTTTGCCAGAAATAGAGCGCAACAACAAAAAGGATTATGGTAAGAAATCCTTGGACAACAGTAAAAATGTCAAGTGCAGCCATTGTATTATCACTGATATAGAGTATTCAATTGTTAGTACCAAATAGTTTATAAAGTTTTCGAGGAAAAAGAAAGGTGTTTTAGGCATAAAAAGAGAAAAAGAGTCTTTTTAAGGAAAGGAGAAGGATTATAAAGGATTTATGTCAAGTAAAGGAGAAAAAGGAGGATGATATGTTACTGCAGGTCCTTATTTTTATAGGTGCACTCGGAGTGCTAGTTAAAAGTACAGATATATTAGTGAAGGCTGTGGAACGAATCGCGCAATGGTATGGAGTATCACAGTGGGTGATAGGATTAACAGTTGTTGCAATAGGCACATCAATACCAGAACTGGGAACAAGCATTGCTGCAGCAGTGAGAGGAGCTCCTGAAATAGCAGTAGGTACAATAATCGGGAGTAACATTACCAATATTGGTCTTATTCTAGGATTAGCATCGATGATCTTTATATTTCCATTGAAAAGAGGAGTGTACGGAAGAGATATTATTATATTAGGATGTATCACAACACTATTTCTGATTCTTGCAAGTGATAAGATAGTATCAAGAGGCGAAGGATTAGTATTAGTCTTTTTGTTTGTGATATACATATATTATAGAATAACAAAAGAGCCAGAGCATGTGCAGAAAAAAAGAAACAACTTGATAAAAAAATTAATGAAAAATGAAAAAAAAGTCCATTCAATGATAAATTGTGAGAGACTAATACAGAATGGTTTAGATTATCGAACACTAATAAGATTAAAAAAGCAGGGCATTAATAAGTATAGAGCATGTCAGCAACAAGTATTAGGAATGATAGCCAAAAATGGCATAATTGTAATAATAGGCGTTCTAGGAATTGCGCTTGGTGCAAAATTTATGGTGAGTGCTGCAATAAACATAGCAAAAGGTGTGCAGGTTCCTTCTGAAATGATAAGTTTATCAGCAATTGCAATAGGAACATCTCTCCCGGAGTTAGCAGTGACGTTTGTTTCTGCAAGAAAAAAGTTAGGAGGTTTATTAGTAGGAAACCTTGTAGGGTCAAACATAGCAAATATTCTTCTGGTAGGAGGTATTGGAGCGCTGATAACGCCCCTTACAATGACAAGGTTTGACCTCTGGTTCGGATTGCCAATTGCGCTTATCATGACACTGCTTTTCTTCAGGTTTACAAAGATGCAGTGGTTTTCGCGAGTGATGGAGGGAATGTTACTTCTCTGTTTGTATATTCTTTTTATAATAGGAATAGCAATCTTCTTTTTTTAAGCAAAAGTTTAAAAAGGAGATAGAGGAAAAAAAGAGGAAGATGAAACCTTCTTCAAATGCAGTGCCGAAGCATGTTGGGATCATTCTAGATGGAAATAGAAGGTTTGCAAAAAGATTGCTGTTAAAGCCATGGCGAGGTCACGAGTGGGGAGCAAGAAAGATTGAAAAATTGTTTGAATGGTGTGAGGATATAGGCATAAAAGAGCTAACATTGTATGCATTTTCTGTGGAAAATTTCCATTCGCGTCCACGAGATGAGTTTGAATTTTTAATGGATTTATTTAGGGAAAATTTCATCAAGTTTAACAGCGATGAGAGGATTGAAAAAAACGAGATTCGGTTAAATTTTATCGGCAGATTGTACATGTTTCCTGAGGATATTCAAGAATCAATGAAAAAGGTGATGGAAAAGACAAAGAAATACAAGAAGCACATTATTAACATCGCATTAGCGTATGGGGGAAGAAGCGAAATTGTAGATGCAACGAAAAGGATTGCGCAGGAAGTGAAGGAAGGAAAGCTAGACATTGAAAAGATTAATGAAGAGTTGTTTGCTGATCATTTGTATATGAAGGATGAGCCTGATATGATTATTCGGACTGGTGGCGAGAAAAGATCAAGCAATTTCTTGAATTATCAGGCTGCATATAGCGAGTGGTTTTATCTGGAAAAGATGTGGCCAGAGTTCGAAAAGGAAGACTTCATTCAGTGTATTGAAGAGTTTAAAAAGCGGGATAGGCGTTTTGGAAGATAAGTATTTATAGTGAAAGTATTCAGAAAAGAGAGATGAAAGACTCTATTGTGAAGCACGTGCTCATTTGTGGGTTGAAGTATAAAGATGTTGATGCGCAGTCTGTGCTGCGGCGCGTCATTGCAGAAGATCCTTCAGCAAAAGAAACGGTGAAGGAAGTTCTAAAGAGCATTGAAAAAGCAATTAAGGAATGTAAAAAACTATCCAAAGAAGAGAAAGAAAAAAGACTGAAGAAACTAGGATATGAGGAAGAAGAGAAAGAAAAAGTAGGGCCGAAAGTATTGCCAGAATTAAAGAAGGTAAATAAACCGTATGTGTTTCGTTTTGAGCCGAGCCCGAGTGGTGCAATGCACATCGGCCATATTATCACATTGTTATTGAATGCAGAATACGCAAAGAAGTACAAGGGAAAGTTAGTGGTGCGAATTGCGGATACAAACCCTGAGGCCATTTATTCTCCAGCATATAATCTGCTGAAAGAGGATGCGATGTGGATTACGCAAGGCAAGGTGGATGAATTAATCATTCAGTCAAACAGGATGGATGATTATTACATGCATGCGATGGTGTTGATTGAACAGGGCCACATGTATATTTGCCAGTGCAATGCAGAAGCATTTCGAGAGTTGGTGAACAAGAGGCAGGCATGTCCCTGCAGAAGCAATACAATTGAGGAAAACAAGAGGTTGTGGCAGTTAATGTTGACGAAGTTGGATGACGGAGAGGCGGTTGCGCGAATAAAGACAGATATTCACCATAAAAATCCTGCAGTGCGAGAGTGGCCTGCGTTTCGTATTGACACAAATCCTCACGCGTTACACGGGTTGAAATACAGGGTGTGGCCATTGATGAATTTTGCAGTTGCAGTTGATGATCACGATGCAGGATTAACGCATGTGATTCGAGGAAAAGATCATATTGTGAATATGGAGAGGCAGATGTACATATACAAGTTTTTTAAGTGGGACATTCCCGAGTTCATCCATATTGGAAGAGTCAATTTTAAAGGGATAAGGATTTCAAAGTCAGGTTTCCGGGAGTCGATTGAGAAAAAAGAGTATACAGGCTGGGATGATCCTCGACTTCCCACGTTGGCAGCATTTCGGCGTCGCGGGTTGCAACCGCAAGCGTTTGTGAGGTACGTGCAGGAGCTTGGCCCGTCAAAAGTGGACAAGAGGGTGGAGTTTGATGAGTTTATGAAATCAATTTACAAGTACGACCGCGAGGTGCTCGATAAAAACGCGAAGAGGTATTTTGTTGTTGAGCATCCAAGAATCATAAAGATTGTAAATGCCCCATTCAAAAAGGTGCAGGTGCCGTTGCATCCTGATCGAAAAGAGTTGGGAGCAAAAGAGGTGGAAACAACAAACGAGTTTTACATTGAGGATGAGGTAGAGGACGGAAAGACATATCGCTTCATGCACTTGTTTAATTTTGTGGATTATGTGTTTCTTTCTGAGGAGCATGATCCAAAAATTGAGGCAAAGTTGATTCATTGGGTTCCTGCAGTGAATGCAGTGGTGAAGATTGAGCTCTTGATGCCTGATGGCACAATAAAGGAGTGTGTGGGTGAGCCTGCAGTGAAGTATGTGAGGCAGGGGGAGATTGTCCAGTTTGAGCGAAAAGGGTTTGCAAGATTTGAAAAGAAAGAGGGCGATGTATATCAGTTTATTTTTACGCATCAGTAAAAAGAGGGGAAATGAAAAAGGTAAGTGTGGATATTATAGATCATAAAGCGCATCATCAGAGGAGATGGTTTTCTGCGACAGGGAGATGGTCGTATCATGTGAAGAGGGATGAAAAAGAGAGGAGCGATGAAGCGTATGAAAAGGGTGATGACAATCTGAAGGGAGTATGCTATTTTTTGCACAGATTTGGCGTTAAGACAGCGGCATCGTGTGAGGGTCATTTCTATAAAAAAGATTTTTTTGAGCAGATGTGGAAGGATCTAGTGAAAGAAAAGAAGGTGATTAAGACAAAGGGGTTAAGAATGGTTGAACAAGAAATGAATCAGTCAATGATCTATTATGATAAGTCATTTGAGTTGCCATGGAAAAGTTTTTATCATTTTTATAATCAAGCGCGACAGTATGTGAAGAAAGGGTATCTTGGAATATTGATTCCAAGGCAGCAGAAGTGGTTGTATAAAAGGCTGAAAGAGGATGCGTATAAAACACAAAAGGCTTCTATTACATATGAAGGAATTACAGCGAGAGAGAAGAAGTATTATCTTTTTCACGTGGAGGTAAGAGGGAGTGACGAGCACATGCAGGGGGCGGAATGGGAAAAGGTTGCTGCGTATCTGAAGGGGTGTGTACACGAGAGGTGGAAGTAAGGAAAAAAACAGGAATGCTTCTCCAAAACCTTTTTAAAGACATCGGGCAGTCAAATCTCATCAAGAGTGAGGATGATCAAAAATGGCAGAAGCAAGCAAGGATTTGGTAAAAAAGGCTTATGAAGCCGTTGAATTAGCGCGAAAAGGCGGTAAAATCAGGCGGGGAACAAATGAAACAACAAAGGCAGTAGAGAGGGGAACGGCAAAGCTTGTTCTTGTTGCAGAGGATGCGAATCCTCCCGAAATTACCATGCATATTACTCCCTTGTGCAAGGAGAAAGGAACGCCAGTGCTTATTGTTCCGAGTAAGGAAGAGTTAGGAGCAGCCGCTGGTTTAAATGTGCCGACAGTGTCTGTGGCGATTGTGGAAGAGGGTGAAGGGATAGATTTAGTGAAGGAAATTGCGGAAAAGGTAAAGACATAACATGGCAGCTCCGAGGGAACAAGAAAAAGTTGTGAGGAGAGGGTATACATATGATCCTGTGCCTGCAGTGGTTGAAGAGGTAATTGGAAGGACAGGGACGCGAGGAGGTATTATTCAAGTGAGGTGTCGGGTCTTGGACGGGTCTGACAAAGGAAAGGTATTGCGTCGAAATGTGAAGGGGCCGGTGCGTGAAAAAGATATTCTTATTCTCAAGGAAACAGAGATTGAAGCGCGATCATTGACACAGAGTAAGAGGGGAAAGAAGCGATAAGATGGTGAAGTGTAGTTTTTGTGGGGAAGCGATTATTCAGGGTACAGGAACGATGGTTGTGAAGAATGATGGAAGAATTTTTCATTTTTGTTCATCAAAGTGTAAAAAGAATATCATAAAATTGGGAAGAAAGCCAGCGATGATCAAGTGGACGAGGGAGTACAAGAAATGATTGAGAAAACATTGGTCTTGTTGAAGCCTGATGCAGTGCAACGGAGTTTAGCAGGAAAGATTCTGGAGCGGTTTGAAAACGTCGGTTTAAAAGTGATAGGAATGAAAATGATATGGATGGATAAGGATCTCGTGAAAAAGCATTATCCAGAGTCTCTTATTCCTATTTTGGGAGAAAAAACCTTGGAAGATTGGAAGAGGATGAATGTGAAGACGAATAAGTCAAAGGAAGAGATTGGAAAAGAGGTGCGCGAGGACCTTGTGAAGTATGTGACTGAAGGTCCAGTGATTGCCTTGGTATTGGAAGGGGTGCATGCAGTGGATATTGTAAGGAAATTGGTTGGATCAACGTCTCCGCATGCGGCATCGCCAGGCACAATTCGTGGTGATTTTTGTTCATTGAGCATGGGATATGCAACGCAAAGGAAGTTTGGTGGTCGAAACCTGATCCATGCGTCTGGTTCTGTCACAGAAGCCAAGAACGAAATAGAGTTGTGGTTTAAGACGAACGAATTGCATTCCTATAAGACAGTGCACGAGCAGCATACGCGGTAAAAAGAGGAAACATGGATATAGTGAAGCAGGCCGAGGATATTGTGGATGTTGTGCAGCGCACAGTGCACAGGAATATGCGGCTTCTCAGAAGGCAAATAAAAGCGGTGAAGAGGGTGGCGCGGAGGTATGAAGAGCCATATTGTGAGGTTGCGCAGAGTGAAGGGGGAATAATGGTGCACATGTCTCTTCCTACAGAAGTGAAGAAAGAAGATATTGTGATCAAGATGCGACCACGAAAGTTGGAAATTGAGGTGGAGGTGTGCGAAAAAGACGGAAATAAGAGGAGAGAGAAGTCGTTGTATCGAATGATTGATTTGCCAAGGGAGGCAGATGGGAAGAAGACGCGAGCGTTGTTGAAGAAGGGAAAGTTAATTGTGAAGATTCCTTTGGAGTACGCGAAGAATAGAGAAAGAGAGGTGTAAATGTCTGTCTAGGATATGTCGCAAGAGATGAATATGAGAGTTAATAGTATGCGACAATACAGTTTTTTCTGATGGCTTGCGTGATAGCAGCGGTCTCGTCAAGCTGAATAACCTGCCCTCTGATGTGGGACTCGGTTTCGACTTCTAAGGCTAATTCCATAAGGCACCCCCCAAAGTGAAACCAGAGGGTGTGCTACGCGTCCATGTAGCCGCGCATGAATGCCTCTTCTGCAGTGGTTATCTCATCATCTTCCAAGAGTTCCTCTATCTCTTCTTCTGTGTAAAAGTCTTCTTCTGTCAATTCCTGAGGCTCGTCTGTGCGGCGGTCTTTGCTTTTTTGTGGCATTGGTCATAACCCCCTGTTGTGTATATGATGTCAATGGGGCAGCAAACAAATTATATAAATTAATGTTGTATAGTTAATAACAACAAAAGAAGGAGTGTAAATATAGGAATGTATATACTTTTTAAAAAAGAATAAGGAAATAAAATAGCCAAGAAAAGCTGTTTGCATTTTCTTTTCTGAAATAAAGGTATGTTGTAGTGAAAAAGACAACAGTAAAAAAGTTTATAAGGTGAAGAAAGTATGTGATAAGAAATGCGGGAAAATGTGCTGATAGAGCTCGGTTTTAGCAAGAATGAGGAGAAGGTCTATTTAGCCTTGCTTCGTTTGGGATCTGCAACAGCAGGAATTATTGCGTCAAAGATTGATGTGCATCGGACGAATATTTATGATGCCCTTGATCGTCTGATAGAAAAGGGATTGGTCACCTACATATTTAAGGGAAAAAAGAAGTTGTTTCAGTCAACATCACCGGAAAGAATATTGGATCTTCTGAAGGATCAGCAGAAGAAGTTTGAGGCAGTGTTGCCGACATTGCTTCTTGATCAAAAGTTGTCGAAGGAAAGGGAAAAGGCAGTGATTTATGAGGGGATGAAGGGAATTAGGGCTATTACTGACGATATCTTGCAGGAAGGAAAGGATGTGCTCACGTTTGGAGTGCCGCGGGACATGTCAGAGAAGATGAAGAATTTTGTGTCTATTTATCATAAGCGAAGGATTAAGAACAAGATGTGGCAGTGGCACATTTATGATGCAGATGCAAAAGAACGAATTACATATTTAAACACGTTGCCTTTTACAAAGGCTGCCTATCTTCCGAACGAATACGAAAGCCCTGCAACAACAACCGTGTATGGAGACAAAGTTGCAATGTTTATTTGGTCTGAGCCAGAGTTGGGAATAGTGATTCAAAGCAAAAGGATTGCGGATCAGTATCGGAAATATTTTAATTTATTGTGGGGAATGGCAAAGAAGTAAAGAAAGAGTCTTATGTTTTGCGGGGATTAAAAAAGTTAATGAGGCGCGAATACGCTGTCCATTCATCTTGAGGATGGCTTCTGATGTGATCAAGAATGCGTTTGCGTAAGTTAAGAAGTTCTTGAAGAAGCAGTGTTCGTTGATCATCACCTTCAAAGGTGAGAGGTCGTGGTTCAACGCCAAGACCACGATAGAGTATATTCCACCCCATATACATTCCATGGGGAAATGCGGTTGCTGTTTGCTCTGCAAAAGAAGTACCTGTAAATCCTCCAGTAATCAAAAGATCAATAAGTGTGCTTGCATAAAAAGGCTGCGCTCGTTGGATAGCCCCAATGTTTTCTGCAATAGATCCTGCAGTCAGTTTTTCATTAGTGTCTCCGTTTGCAAGTTCTCTAATGAGTCCTCCTTTAATAGCAAGTTGTTTTTGAATGGTTTCGAGGAGGGGTTTTCCTCTTTTCATTTTTCCAGTCCCTCCTCGGCTTACAAGCCAAGGTTTGTTCGTGTGTTCAGGAAATATGACTCTCTCCCAAGGAATACCACCAATGAAAAGGTTGGAAAGAACAGGTCCTTTATCAGTATGAGTCCCTACAAGGCGGAAGTCAACGTCTGATTCATATCCTTCTTTTTTGAGGATGTCACGAAGGGTGTCATTGACGCGGATGTAATCGAGATAGTTCATACCAGTCACTGTTGGTCCTGAACCATCAGCAGATCGAGAATAAAGGTGGAAAGCAAGCGCAAGAAGGTCTGTCGGGTTGGTGACGAGAAGGACGTGACCCTGATAATTCCTGAATTGTTCAGCAAGATGTATGGTAGGAAGGAGGTTCGCTTGAAGGAGTTCCTCTCGGCGAATCATACGTTTTTCTTGATCATGATTTCCGATGGAAACGATCACAATGCCTGCATTTTGAATGATGTCGTCAATGCTACCTTGGGTGAGCGTGGTTCGTGGGTGGGCAGTGATAGGAATGGTTTCTCCGAGTTTTGCGAAGTTGATATGCGCCTTATGCCCAAGTGTCCCATCATTTCGTTGAGCAACAACAAGGGATCGAAGATTATAAACTCCTTGCAAAAGAGAATAGGCAGCTTCAAAACCAATGCGTCCGAGCCCGATAATACCAACTCTATCAAGGAGATAGACAGGGTTGGTAAGGGTTCTGCTGATAGCTTCCTGAAGGTGAGTTCTACCTTGAGGAGTATCAAGAAGAATCCCGTATTTTACGGTGTCATTAAATCTGCTGTGGATGTCACTTATTTGTTTTCTGCTGTATCCTGTTGCGACAGGAGGAGAAGGAGGGTGTGCTGCAAAAGGATGAGTAAAGCGTTCGGTAACAAGAATAACAGGAAGACCTCGGTTATTGAGCATCTCAAGAACGTCCTCGTTTTCCCTTCTTTTTTCATTGTTTGCTTGGCTTCCAGGAAGTTGAAGGTTAAAAACAACAAGATCATACCCTTGGCTTAAGGCAGGAGAAAGGGTAGAGTAATCGATGTGAGAGTCAACAGTAATTCCTGGGCTGAGGTCTCGTGCAATCTCTTTCACCAGAGGACTGACAGTGTCCCTATACCCGTTGTAGACAAGTATTTTTCGCTCAAGCATGGGAAATTATTGATAAACCTCCCTTCCAATGGAATGAATGTGGTAGTGCATTTGTTTAAGTTTTTCAACGACAGCATCCATGAGAGGAATATCTTTATGTTTCATCATGAAGGTGTCGCATGCTTCTCTAATGGCTGCATCTCGAGTTGCGCGTTCGGTTGCTGCTTTGACGTCATGCGCGTAAAAACATTCCATGGCTTGAGTGTAAGAGTCATGGATGCGCTGGTAGATAGTAACAAGTTCGTCATGAATGTCTCCAGCGACTTCCATTTTGCGGAGGAATCGGCTCAGGCGTTTTGTTTCGTCTCCTATTTTTTCCAGGTTGTCTGCAACTTGGAAGTACTTGAAGAAGTCAAAGGGTGTCAGTCCGGTGCTGTGTAAGAGGTGTGGTTTTTTTAAGACGTATCTGCTGATGCGGAAGACAAGGTTTGTCAACCGATTCACATCCTCATCGCGAACAAGAATGCTGTCATAGGCGTCTCTGCTCAAGGTATGCTTGCTGTCTTCAATCATCTCCCGAACAATAGCGTCAATTTTTTTGAGTGTGCCAAGGACAGATATTTTTTTCATGTTGAGAATGTCTTTTGCAACAATCCTATCTTTGGTATGCTCAATAATTTCCAAGCCAACAAGGTTGTTTATGCATTTGCGAATGTCTCTCACTTTCTTGTCTAAGTTGCTTCCAACAACAGTGATCTGGTGAAAGTTTTTGAGATACGCGCTGATAATTTCTCGGTTGACGTCCTTCTGTGATTTCGCATCTGTCGTAATAGTAATCTCTTGGAGTTTGACGCGGACATTATCATTGTTTTTTGCGCTGATGATAAGTTCATTATCTCCATTGTTGGTGAAATAAACAAGGTCTCCTTTTTTGAGGCTGTTTTTCTCCATCCATTGTTTGGGTACAGAAATAACAAAAGAACTGTTGCCAAATTTGATGAGTTTTCGATATTCCACGATGATCCCCTCCCTCTTCTTCCCGTGTGGGCGTATAGTGTTAATAGGGGCAGAGCAAAGGAAATAGTCCTTGCAAAAAATATATAGTGTACCCCCAGAAGTTTTCTTTATATATGCTCATATATAAGGGTTGTGACAGAGTTCTTGCCACAATCTTTAAAAAACGAGCATTACTATGATGAAGAAAACCGAACAAAAGATAAAAAAGGTTTGTTCAAGAAAAAAAAGCAAAAAATGACTGTCAGACAACCAATAGTGGTGCTTGTTGGTCATATTGACCACGGCAAATCAAGTATTCTGGAGCGAGTGAGCGGGTGCTCAATTACAAAGACAGAGCCAGGATTGATTACGCAGTCAATAAAATCATATAATGTGCCAATGAAGCGCATTCGGGAAATTTGCGGAGCAGTGGGGGAGAAGATGATGGCAAGGTTGACCATTCCAGGATTGCTGTTTTTAGATAGTCCTGGCCACGCCGCGTTTAATAGTATGCGGAAGAGGGGGGGAAATCTTGCAGATATGGCGATTGTAGTAATTGATATACGAGAAGGAGTGAAGGATCAAACGAAAGAATCGATTGAAATTTTGAAGCAGTACAAAACACCATTTGTGATTGCGTTGAACAAGATTGATACGATAACTGGCTGGCATACCTATGAATCAAAGGGATTAGGAGATGCCATAGCCTCTCAATCATCTCGAGTGCAGGAAGAGTTGGATAAGAAAGTGTACGAGCTTGTAGCAAGCCTTGCAAAGTATAACTTAAACGCAGAGCGTTTTGATAGGGTTGATGATTTCACGCGGCAGATCGCGATTGTCCCGGTGAGTGCAAAGACGAAGGAAGGTTTGCCAGAGTTGGTGATGACTATTCTCGGGTTGGCGCAGAAGTTTATGGAAAAGAAGCTGGAAATAAAGACAACAACTCCGGGAAGGGCAACGATTCTTGAGGTGAAGGAGGAAAAGGGGCTAGGAACAACATTGGATGTTATTTTGTATGATGGAACAATACGCGTCAATGATCAGATTGTCATCGGAACATTAGGAAAGCCTATTGTCACAAAAGTAAGGGGTTTGTTTGAAGCAGAGACAGGAACAAGCAAGTATAGTACAATAAAGAAGGCAAGTGCTGCTGCAAGTGTAAAGATTGCTGCTCCGAATACTGAGCAGAACGTCATTGGGGGGATGCCAATTGTGGTGGCAAATAAGAATGTGAAAGAGGTTGCGCAAGAGATGCAGGAGGAGATTGAGGAGGTGATGATGAAGACAGAAAAGGAGGGTGTCGTGGTGAAGGCAGATACGATTGGAAGTTTAGAAGCAATTACAGGCTTATTGAAAAATGCAGGGGTGCCTATCAAAAGGGTATCTATCGGGGATGTGTCAAAGAAGGATATTGCAGAAGCGAAGGCAGAGAAGGATGTCATGAAGAGGGTTATTCTTGGTTTTAATGTAAAGAAAGCAGAAGGGCAAACAGAGGTGCATCAAATTTGCCATGATGTGGTGTTCAAGATTGTGGAGGAGTTTGATGTGTGGAAGAAAGAGCAAGAAAAGAAACGTGCAGCAAAGGAAGCTGAAGGATTGCAGAGGCCGTGTAAGATAAAGATATTACGAGGGTTCATCTTCCGACAGTCAAATCCTGCAGTGTTTGGGGTGCATGTGGAGCTTGGAGTCATGATGGTGAACGCTGATATAATGAAGAAGGATGGAAGTAAGGTAGGCGTGATTAAAGAAATTCAAGAAGATGGGAAAAACATACAGCAGGCAGAGATTGGAAAAGAGGTTGCCATTTCAGTACCAGGTATCACAGTAGGCCGTCAGGTGAGAGAGGATGATGTGTTGTATAGTGACATAAATGAGGAAGAGTTTACAAGGTTGAAAAAGTTCAAAAAATATTTGTCCTCGTCTGAATTGGAATGTTTAAAGGAGATAGCAGAAATGAGGCGGAAGCAGAATCCAGTGTGGGGGATGTAAGATTAATTTATAGGTGTATAAACTTCAGACACTTTCATTGCTTTTTGTTTCCACAAATAATTGAAGAATTTTTTATTATAATCAGCGACGTTTTTATTATTTATGCAAATAAGTTCAGTCTTATCTTTCAACCAGTCAATATATACAGACGTGTCTCCATAAATATAAACAGCTATTGGTATTGAAAAATTAGGTAGATACTTTGCATGTCCACGAAAAAATTCATTACCTTTGGTTGACAATTCAGAAGGATCGCTAATCGATTTTGATTTCAGTCCCATTTGAATTTTAAACTTTTGACGTTTTTTAAAATCCATTACAGTAAGTTTCTTTCTTTCATAGAATAAGCTTCCAATGGCATAATGTGTATACTCATTTGCTCTACATGTTTCGTAAAGAGCAGGATAGAATCCCTTAAGTGCTTTGTTTCCATAGAGAATGCGTACATCACTACTCTCAGATTCATTAACTTGTTTATTAATTTTCATCCAATGAAGAATTTGTTTGATAGATTTTTTCTTTTGTTTCAATAAATGTTCTTCTTCGTCTATTGTGTATAATAATCCAAAATGAGAAGCCTCATAAAAGGTGGTTTCATCTCCTTTTTGTTGAGCTACTAAACCCTTTTCTATAAGTCTTTGGATAGTATTATATACTGTTCCTCTATGAAGGCCAGTTTTCTTTATGATGAGTCCTATTGGTGATTCCCCAGAGCGAAGGAGTTCAAAAAAGACAAGAGATTCAGTGTGAGTTAGTCCAAAATTTTTTGATAAAAGAGACGGATCCAGAGTTTCCATTTCATAACCACCTGAGTAAACATTAAGCATTTTAGCTTTTTAAATTTTTCTAGTGTCACCGTATGCTACGGTGGCAATCATTTATATGATAAAGATGCAAAAGATGACATAAGCAGGATAAAATGAATGAATTAGTATTAAAAGCAAAGGAGTGGTATGATACTCTTGACGGAGATGAAAAAGTGACAGTGTTTGAGTGGTGTCTAATAGAGGCATACAAAAGAAAAGCAAAAAGTATCAAGAAAAACTGATGGAGGATGGCAATTCCTCACTTCACCACCAAGAGTGAGGTACCTATTTATAATGAGAAGAGTGGTTATCACCGGACTCGGTCCTGTATCCCCAGTAGGTATCGGAAAAGAAAGTTTCTGGAATGCAATAATTTCTGGAAAGACCGCCTTTTGTAAGATATCCCGATTTCCTTTAAGAAAAGATCATGTAACTCAAATTGCAGCAGAAATACATGATTTTGATCCGAAAAAGTATGTTCGAGAAAAAACAGTGGAACGTGTAGCTCGCTTCGGATTTGATCACGCAGGTTTGATTCTATATTATGCTATTGCAGGAGCAAAGCTTGCAATTGAAGATTCAGGAATTGATTTTACTAAAGAAGACCTACAGCGAAGTGGAGTTATGGTTGGTTCTGCAAGTGGCGATCCTGCCCTTCTGACAAAGGTTAATCCATCGTTCCCCATTACTCAGTATGGTATGGTTAGTTCGCTTGTCGGTTGCATCGCTTACGAATACGGACTTCAAGGAATTGGGTTCTCTCTATCAGGAGCATGCTCAACAGGAAATCTGAATCTAAGAGGAGGGTATAAGGAAATCCGAGATGGTGATGCTGATATAATGATTGTTGGTAGTTCATCAGCACCAATAATGACACCTCATCCTTTTGATGACTTTGACGATCCTACAAAAATATCTCCGATGTCTCGAGTAAATGATCCTCATGTAGGTATGAGACCTTATGACCGCGATCGAGATGGGTTTATTCTGAGTGAAGGAGCTGGAATTCTTATACTTGAAGAGCTTATGCATGCAGTTGAGAGAGGTGCACACATATATGCTGAAGTTGTTGGTTATGGTGATAGTACCCAGACTTCTCGTCATTTTGCTGACATAACTGTTGATGGTTATTATAATTCCATGAAAAGTGCTCTTGATAGAACTCGTTCTCGAGGAAGCCTTGATGGTAAATGTGTTTATGTAAATGCACATGGAACAGCAACGGTGAAGAATGATATTGTTGAATCAGAAGCTATCAGAAAGGTATTTGATGGAGAAACAGGAACTGTTTTTGTTAGTTCTCTAAAAGGGACCTTAGGTCATGCCCAAGAGGCTGCATCCTCTTTGGAACTTATTGCGTGTTCTCTTTCACTAGATAGGGGAATAATTCCAGTTACTGCAGGCCTGATGAATCCTGATCCGAACTGTAAACCTCTTAATGTAATTAAAGGAGAAAGTATCGAAGCTCCTGTTGATATTGTTGTAAAAAATACTGCAGGGTTTTGTGGAATTTACTCAACAATTGTACTAAAGAAATATGAACAGTAATAACAAAACACCATTAGATTTGCACAACAACCTCTCAGAGAGTGTGGTAAATAATGTTCTTTCTAAATTTAGAATTACTAACCCCTACAGTTTAAAAACTTTAAAAGGAGGGTACAGCGGTTCAATAAATTTCATGATTCAAAAAGAAAAGAGAAGATTCATTTTAAAAATATATGATAATTTAAGTACTCGAGAAATAAATGTATTATCAAGGAGGCTGCAATTACTCAGTGTTCTAAAAAGGCGAGGTATTCCTGTTCAAAAGAGTATGTTAACCACTACAGGTAAGAATTTTTATGTTCGTAAGCCGCTCTGTTTTACATTATTTGAATATATCAAGGGAAAATCAGTACGTGATTCACAACAGCACGTTTTTTTTAGAGAAGCAGTTACATTACATACAAACCTTCTTACAATGATGCAACACTGCCAAATAAAAAAGAATTTCTTTCTTGATGATTTTACACAGAAAGTGAGGAATATTTTTAAGAATAAAGAGTTTGTCGACTACAAGCTTATGAAATCGTTAAAGAGTAATTATAACGAGTTTATAAATCTTAACTTTTCTAAATTAAGAAAAGGAATTATTCATGGTGACTTTCGTCGTGGCAACCTCATTGAGTATGACGGAAAAATAGTTGGTATTATTGATTTTGATAATGCGTGTTATGATTATCTTATTTTAGAGGTTGCAAGGTCCTCAGTGTCTTTTGCGTGTCGCAAAATTGCAGAAATGCGACGATACGTTTTAGAATTTGACAAAAGATTTCCTCTCACAAAGTATGAAAAAGAAGCATATGTTCCATTTGTACAAATGGCTTTGTTGTATGATGCAGTCCAATTTAAGAAAAAAATAATGAATAACATTGGAAATAAGAGTGATAATGTTCGAGTACTTCGTTCAATCGAATATATAAGTGATGCTATAAGGAAAAAATCTTCAGTATTAAATGATTTATAGAAAATGAAAAGAATTATTTACTTGTGCGAACCAACACATGGTCATATTGATTATGGTGGTGTTTTAGAGTTACTTTCATTTCTAAATAAGAAGTACAAAGTATCTGTTTATTCGGGGAGTTTACTGAAAAAGAGTATAAGGAAAAGTAACCTACAATTTTTTGATATTGGTCTAACAAACATAAAGCCTTCGAATATGGCTTTGAATGTAGTAGATAATATATTTTATCATATTGAAAACTATTTTTTTAGTGATAATGTAATAAAGGCTATAGCACGCACCTGTAAAAGAATAAACCAAGAGGGTTGTGATCTTATTATATCAGACCCTTACTGCCATGTTGCTCCAGTTGTAAGTCAGGTAAATAGCATACCATTTATTTCTGTTGTTTCACCTCCAAGAAATGTTTCTAGAGATTTTTTGCAACGTCTCTACCCAATTATCACTTCGTTTAAAAAGAAAATATATGCACAGTATGGAATTTCTGAATTATATCTTAACAAGTTCTATCCAGTAACCCACGCTTCTCCTAGCTGTAGAATTAACTTTAGTATTAAAGAATTTAATATCACAAAAAAATGTGATTCTGTATATTTAGGTGGTGAAAAAATTGAATCAGTACAGTACATCAAACGTGATGGAATACATGTTTATTACTCTTCTGGAACTCTTTTTTGGCATCCTCAGCAAATAGAATTAATTTTAAATTTAGCAAAAAATAATCCAGACATTCACTTTCACATTTCTATTGCAAAGGGGTTATTTACTTTTAATAAACTTCCTAATGTAATTATATATGATTTTGTCGATCAGAAGAAATTATTTCCTGATATGGATCTTATTATCACTCAAGGAGGAATGGGAACAGTTAACGAAGCAATACGCGCTGGAATTCCCATTCTTGATATACCTGTTTTTTTTGGCAACTATGCTCAAGGAGAAGAGATTCAGGCATTTGGTAATGGAATCTTTCTCCGTACTTTAGATGAGCAAAAAGAACTGCTTGAGAAATCTTTTATCGAGCTTTTAGAAAACAATTTTTACAGAGAAAGAGCAAAAAAGTTGCAACAAATGTTTCATAATGTTTATGATGTACATAAAATTCTTGCCGTACTCAAAAAAAAGGAGAATCTTGTAAGTAGGAAATGAAAGAATTTTATATCTTAAGACACAGCAAAATTGATAGAGAAGGAGGGAAAAAAATATGTGGGATAACTGAGGTTCCATTAAGTGATGAAGGAATACAAGCAATACTGAAAACAGCATCTTTTTTTTCTAAAATTGCTTTCGATGCAATATATGTAAGCTCCTTAAAAAGAGCTTATGAAAGTGCTTTTGTTATTGGGCAACGGCAAACCCCTCCTTTGAAGCCGATTATAGATCCAAGAATCAATCCACGAAGTTTTGGTTCCTTTGAGGGGAAAAGGTTTATTGACATTTTTGCTCAATTAGGTATAGAATATAAAAAAGAAAATGTGTGGCAATTTGTAATGCAAAAGGGAAAACCATATGGTTTTGAGGATCTACAAGTTGTAGCAAAAAGAGTAAGTTTACTTCTTCAAGAGGTTAAAAAGAGTAGCTTAAAACATGTTTTATTTTGTGTTCATGGAACAACGTCCTCAGTCATGTTTAATATGCTTTTAAATAAACCTATTGACAATTTCCAGCGCCTTCGTGAATCCAATTACCACAAATTTTTGTTTGATGACGAAGGTGGTATCCTTTCTTATCACAGAGACTTACCTACAATAAATGTTCCTTAAAAAATGATGTTCAAATACATCTATCAAGTCAAGAATTTTTTTAATAGGAGGTTTTGATGAGCATGATAAAATATCCAAAAGAAGAATTTGTATCTGAAAGTATTATCAATTTTTCTCAATTGAATCGAAAACTTACTTACTTAAAACAGCAAGGAAAAACTGTTGGTCTCTGTGTTGGTGTGTTCGATTTATTTCACCCATCACATGCTCTATGTTTAGCTTCTGCTAAGAAGATGTGCGATATTCTTGTAGTTGCTATTTCATCAAATGCTATTACAAAAAAAAGGAAAGGAAAGGAAAGACCTATTTTTGATCAACATTTGAGAGCTTATATTCTTTCAATGATAAAAGGTGTAGACTATGTTGTCGTTACTCCTTATGATAGAGTCACTACTATATCTCGTATAAAGCCTGATTTTTATGTAGCTATGGAAGATCTTCGTGTAAGTACACTACCAAGAAGAGTTGGTGAAAGAAAAAAAATTGAGGAAATAACAAAAATAGAATATATTCCAAATAAAGTGCTTTCCACAACTCAATTAATTTATAATATAAGAAAGATAGGAAAAAGATGATAGTCAAGGTAGGGATAATTGGGCATACAGGAAGACTGGGAAAGCCTCTTGTAGAAATGTTACAAAAACATCCCTTTGTAGATATTGTTTACACTCAAAGTAGAAAAGAAGGAAGTAACGGAAATCTGAATGATGCAGAAATCGTTTTTTTGGCTTTACCAAGAGGAAAAAGCTACCAATATCTCCCGTTAATGCAGGGAAAGCGTATAATTGATCTGAGTAGCGACCATCGAATGGTAGATGATTGGGTTTATGGGTTATCTGAATTAAATAAGGATGCAATAAAAAAAGCAGATCGTATTGCAAATCCAGGATGCTTTCCAACATCAATAATTTTAGGGTTGGCACCTATTGCCAGCTATATCTCAAATGTTTGTATTGCATGCACAAATGGTGTGTCAGGAACAGGATTAAAAGTACAACAAGAAGATAATTTCTTTGTATTTAGAGAGGGAAGAAATCACCGACATATAACTGAAATCGAGTGGGCATTACATATTAATAATATTCTCTTTGTTCCTCAAAGGATTGACACAGCATATCGCGGTATAGTTTCGATAATCTTTGCAGATTATTCAGGACCTAAAGACGTAGCAGCACTATATACTCATTTTTATAAGAAAATGCCTTTTGTGAGGATAATGAATGAATACATCAACACAAAAGAAGTGAACAAAACCAATTACTGCCATATAAGACCAATAATACATAGTAATAAGGTTATTATTATTTCCGCGATCGACAACCTTTATAAGGGTGGTTCTGGACAAGCAGTCCAAAATTTTAATATTATGTACAATTTTGATGAAACAACTGGTCTTTGGTGATGTGGGTGCAAGTAGCGCTGCCAAAACCTTTAAAAACCTTGATAAAAAAAAGAGAGTATGCCAGAATTGAAATGTGTGATTAATGATGGAAAGGCAGGAAAGTCATATCAAAAAGTGTTGACTGAGAATCCGTTTCTGGGAAAGAAAGTAGGAGACAAAATAGGGGGGAGTGATTTGGGGTTAGTGGGGTATGAATTAGAAATCACAGGTGGTTCCGATAGCGCCGGGTTCCCGATGTTGAAGAATGTGGATGGGTCAGGAAGAAAAAAATTGTTGTTGAAAGCGGGAACAGGTGCGCGGAAGTTGAAGAAAGGAGTGAAGGTGCGAAAGACTGTTCGAGGAAATACCATTGCAGATGTGACAGCGCAGGTGAATATGAAGGTAATAAAATATGGAACAAAAACCGTGCCTGAACTCTTAGGTATTCAAGTGAAAGAAGAAAAGAAGGAAGAATCAAAAGGGGAGAATAAATAACCTTATAAAGCTCTATAAGACCATTATGCAAAATGGTCGAGAAAAAGACAAAAAAGGCGCATGAGGATCAGAGCGAGAAGAGAAGTATTTCTGACCAGCCAGAGATTAATATTGGGCTCATCGGACACGTGGATCACGGGAAGACAACGTTAGTAAGTAAGTTGTCTGGAAAGTGGACAGATACGCATTCTGAAGAGTTAAAGAGGGGAATTACAATTCGATTGGGGTATGCGGATGCGGTGTTTTATCAGTGTGGATCGTGTAAGGAATATGGAACATCTGAAAAGTGTCAATGCGGGCAAAAAGCAGTGCCGCGAAGAAAGGTTTCGTTTATTGATGCGCCCGGTCATGAGTCATTGATGGCAACCATGTTATCAGGGGCTGCAATTATGGACGCAGCAATTTTGCTTGTTGCAGCGAATGAATCATGTCCGCAGCCGCAAACAAAAGAGCATTTGATGGCTCTCGAAATTATTGGATGCAAGCACATTCTGATTGCGCAGAACAAAATCGATTTGGTGTCAAAAGAGGATGCAATAAAGAATTATGAGGAGATTAAGAAGTTTGTAAAAGGAACAATTGCAGAGCATTCTCCGATTATTCCAATTGCAGCGCAGCACGGAGTGAATGTGAATGTGTTGATTAAGATGATTGAAGAAACAGTACAAACACCAAAGCGTGATAAAACAAAAACACCATTGATGTTGGTGGCGCGGTCGTTTGATGTGAACAGGCCAGGAACAGAGATTAAAGCATTAGTAGGGGGAGTGGTTGGTGGTGCATTGAAGCAGGGCATCTTGAAAGTGGGAATGCAAGTGGAAATAAGACCGGGAAGACATATCGAGGATGATGGGAAAGCAGTATACAATCCAATTGAAACAGAGATTGCTGACTTAAAAACAGGTGGAAAATCAGTGACTGAAGTGTTGCCAGGGGGTTCGATGGGTGTCATGACACGATTAGACCCTTTTTTTGTGAAAGCAGATTCGCTTGCAGGAAACTTATTGGGGGAAAAAGGAAAAATGCCGCCAGTATGGCAAGAGTTAACTATTAAGCCGCAGTTGTTGGAAAGAGTGGTCGGAACAAAAGAGGATTTGAAAGTGGATCCTATTAAGAAAATGGAAAATTTGATGTTGAATGTGAATGCGGCAGCAACATTAGGGACAGTAATTGAGTTAAAGAAGGATGCGATTCATGTGAAGCTGCGAATTCCAGTGTGTGCGAGTAAGGAAGACCGCTTGACGATTAGCAGAATGATTGGGAATAGGTGGCGGTTGATTGGGATTGGGAGTATTCTGAATTAGGAAGAAGAGCGAGTGCTATATACAAGAATGTCGCGAAGAGCATAAATGTTTGCAAGGGTTGGTGCAAGAGGAAAAGTTTCGAGGTGAAGAGTGTGTTGGAGAAGGGTAAGGTAATAAAGATCATCTTTCTCAGAAGCAGGATCTACGAAAGGCGGATTCATGGTGTCTCGGAGTAAAAGGTACGAGTTAACGCGGTGCAGCATAACATCTTCAAAGGTTTCTTCTGCTGCAGTTTCCGTCCAGGGGAGAGAGAAGCCACTCATAAGGATACTCCACCAATTTTTGCGACTGCTTTGACGTGGTCTGCTTCTTTAAGTTTCATGAGTGTAAATCCCAAGGTGTTTCTGCCGATGATAGAGATGTCTTTCACAGGGGTTCGAATGAGCAATCCTTTTTCAGAGATGATCATGATGCTGTCTTCTTCAGACACAACGAGTACGTCGACCACTTTGCCGTTGCGGGGTCCTGTTTTGATGTTGGTAACTCCTTTTCCGCCGCGGCGGATGAGTCTGTATTCTGTCTCGCTCGTGCGTTTGCCGTAGCCCTGCTGGGTGATCGTAAGAATAGTGCTATTCGGAGTGACTTTGCTTGCAGCAACAACAACATCGTTCATTTCAAGGGTGATGCCGCGAACGCCTCCTGCAGTTCTTCCCATAGCGCGAACATCCTGTTCGTTGAATTTTGCAGCGTTGCCGTTCGCGGTTGCGATTAAGATCACTTGGGTGCCGTCAGTAATGAGTACATCCACAAGCTGGTCATCCTCTTTGAGGTCAATGGATGCGATGCCTCCCCTGCGGGGGTTGGAGAATGCGGTGAGTGGTGTTTTTTTGACCATACCTTTTTTGGTGGTCATGAAGAGGAACTTGTCAGGATCAAAAGAGGGAACAGGGAGTACTGCGCTCACGCGTTCTGTAGGGTCAAGAGAGAGGAGGTTCACTATTGCTTTTCCCTTGCTATATCTGCTTCCAAGAGGAAGTTCGTACGCTTTCAGCCAGTGTACTTTTCCGGTGGTGGTGAAGAGGAGGAGATAATGGTGGTTTGAAGTGACAAAGAGTTCGTGAATCATATCTTCATCGTTCACTTCAATTCCCTTGATGCCAAGTCCTCCGCGATGTTGTTCGCGGTATGTGGCGAGGGGAAGCTGTTTGATGTATCCATTTTGGGTGATGGTAACGACAACATCTTCTTGCTGAATAAGGTCTTCAGGGAGTGCTTCCTCGTCTTCTGCAGAGAGGATGGTTGTTTTTCGTTCGTCATGGTATGCTTCCTTAAGGTGGGTAAGCTCTTGTGTGATGATAGTGTAAATGCGGTGTTCATTACTCAAGATGTCCTTGCATTCTACGATGAAAAGGGCAAGTTCATCATGTTCCTTGTGCAGTTTTTCAATTTCAAGCTTGGCGATGCGCTGCAGTTTCATGTCTAAGATGGCAGTTGCCTGGATCTCAGTGAGTTGATATCCTTCCATAAGCTGTGTTCTCGCAACAACAACGTCTGCTGCAGCCTTGATAAGTGCAATGACAGCGTCAATATGCTCCAGTGCAATCTTAAGTCCTTGAATGATGTGCATGCGTTTTTCTGCTTCAGTGAGTTCAAACTGGGTGCGTCGGGTGACAACTGTTTTTCGATGGAGGACAAAGTGTTTGATCATGTCCTTCAGGTTCATGATCAGGGGCTGTTTGTTGTGAACAGCAAGGAACATAGCTCCGACAGTTGTTTTGAGTGAGGAATGTTTGTACAGTTGGTTGAGAACAAGCTGGGGGTCTGCAGATTGTTTGAGGCTGATGACGATGCGCATGCCTGTTCTGTCACTTTCATCGCGAATGTCTCTGACGCCTTCGATAAGTTCTTCTTTGACTGCTTCTGCAATGCCTTCAATGAGCAAGGTTTTGTTCACCATATAGGGAATGGATGTGATGATAATTGTTTGGTGTTCAATACTTGCTTCTCCTTTCACGATGAGCTTTCCTTTGCCATGATGGTAAAGAGAACGAATGCCTGACATTCCCATGATGGTTGCGCCAGTAGGAAAATCTGGTCCTTTGATGTGATGCAGGAGTTCATCAACAGTAATATCAACGTTGCTGATGTAGGCAATGACGCCATCAATGATTTCAGTGATGTTGTGTGGCGGAATATTGGTTGCCATGCCCACTGCAATGCCACTGCTTCCATTGATGAGCAAGTTAGGTACTTGGGAGGGAAGAACTTCTGGTTCGTCAAGGGTTGCGTCAAAGTTGGGGAGAAAGTCAACAGTGTTTTTCTCGATGTCTGCAAGAATGTCTTCTGCTATTTTCTGGAGGCGTGCCTCGGTGTATCGCATTGCTGCAGCGTTGTCGCCATCAACAGAGCCAAAATTGCCTTGGCCTTGGATGAGGGGGTAGCGAAGGCTGAATGGTTGCACCATGCGTACTAATGCATCATAGACAGCAGTGTCTCCGTGAGGGTGGTATTTTCCTAATACTTCCCCAACAATACGAGCGCTTTTCTTGAAGGGTTTGTTGTGGGTCATGCCCATTTGGTGCATGGCATAGAGAATGCGCCGGTGCACTGGTTTAAGCCCATCACGCACATCGGGAAGTGCGCGGGACATGATGACAGACATAGCATAGTCTACATAGCTTTCCTTCATTTCTTGTTCAATAAGTCGTATTTGGATGTCTGTTGGCATGTTATAAGTCGAGATTTTTGACTAAGTGGGCATGGTGTTGAATAAATTCTCTGCGAGGTTCAACTTCATCTCCCATGAGGATGGAGAAGATTTCGTCTGCTTGCGCAGCGTCTTCAATAGTTATTTGAAAGAGTTTTCGGGTGTCAGGGTCCATGGTTGTTTCCCAGAGCTGTCCAGGGTTCATTTCTCCAAGTCCTTTATAGCGTTGGATGCTGCATCCTTCTTTGCCAAGGGTGGTGCAAAGAGTGTCCAGTTCTTTGTCGTTATAGACATAATGGATTTGTTTGTTTTTGGCAACTTTGTAGAGGGGTGGTTGGGCAAGATAGAGGTTGCCTGCTTCGATAAGAAGTCTCATATAGCGGTAGAAGAAGGTTAAAAGAAGGCAGCTAATGTGTGCTCCGTCAACATCCGCGTCAGTCATGAGAATGATTTTGTGGTAGCGGAGTTTGGTCAAATCGATTTCATCGCCAATGCCTGCGCCGAGTGCTGCAGTGATGGTAGTTATTTCATTATTTTTGAAGATTTTGTCAATGCGCGCCTTTTCCACGTTTAAGATTTTACCACGAAGAGGAAGGATTGCTTGAAATTCGCGCTTTCTGCCTTGTTTTGCGCTATTATGAACAAATACACCACTTGCAAGTGCAAAATTGTGTGTGTGAGGAACTTCAATATCGTATACATTAAATGTTTCAGTAAGTTTGATAACACTTTTTATTTTGTGATTATAATAAATGATTGCTTCTTGAGCTGCTTTTTCATCATTTTTGAAAAAGCGTTCAGTAAAAGTATCATATCGTAATAGTGTTTTATCATTTTTCTTTTTTCTTAAATAATTGTAAGTATTTATGTCAATTAATTGTTCTTTATCATAAACTTCTCTTAGTGCCTCAATTGTTTTGTGATAATAAGTTTTGTTGTATGTTTCTTTTCTTTTTTTCCTAAATTCTGGAGTCCATTGTTCTTTTGTTTTTTGACTTCTCCATAAAAGGAGATTATCATTATTCCAGATTTCTTTTGCTAATTCAGAATATCTTTCTTTGAGTTTAGGATTATCGAAAAAATATTTTTTTACTTTTTGAGACTGGGTTTTTCGATTTTCTTCATTGCTCCAATATGCTTTTTGTGATTGGTTAAGTAGACGATTATTTTCTTGGCGATAGTGTTCATTAGTATAATAAAATTCTAAGAATTTTTTCTTCATATAATTTTTATAGGTTGGATTTTTCCATTGGCGTATCGCTTGTTTGCTAAGAATACTTCTAGTTTGAGGTTGTTTCATGCGATTACTCATCATTGTCTTAAAGGGGGGTGTTTGTCTTAATTTTCTGCATTTTTCTTTAGTTTCAGGTGTATGAAGTGTTTTAGAAGCTTGATCTTGATGAATCGTGAGATGTTCCTGAGAAGATATTCTAACGATATTTGTGGGGTTATTATCAAGTTTGTTAAAGTTGAGGTGATGTCGATGAGTGTTTTCTAGAAGAGGATAGACTGCATTTTTGAGATTCCATTGGTCAGCTAAAAGGTGTGTAAATATCCACTGTGCTTTTTTGTTGTCGTATACCATCTCATAACCCTTAATAGTTATTCTACCTTCTATTTGTGAGAGTTTTCTTTGTAAAGGCATTAACGAATCTCTTGGTTTGAGATATTGTGCTTCTTTGTAAGTCCCATCTCTAAGCATAAATAAATGGTCTGGAGTACAAATGATTTCTTGGTCATTATCTAATATAATTTTAATAACTTGAGAATCTTTTTTAGTAATTCTTGGATTTTGAATTTCTTCAATGCCAATAGAACCATCAGAGGTTACTGTATAGCAAAAGTGCTGTTTTCCTTGTTCATGTTCACTAACAAGTTCCTTGAAGGTTATATTTCTACCATCTGTTAATGCAATTGTGGTGTCGCCAGAAAAGCAACCGCCTGCGGAATCACCCTCAACAATAAAGAGTTCTGCCTTTGCAGGATCGCGTTCTTGGCAGTCTGCAAGTTTTCCAGGTAAGCTTCCTGATTCAAGGACGCTTTTTCGTCTGGTGAGTTCGCGTGCTTTGCGTGCGGCTTCTCTCGCGTGGGCTGCGGTGATGCATTTGCCGATGATGCTTTTTGCAATGCTCGGGTGCTCTTCAAAATAGGTTGCGAGCGCGTCATACACTGCACTGTCAACATATCCTTTCACGTCATTGTTGCCGAGTTTTGTTTTGGTTTGTCCTTCAAATTGGGGGTGAGGAATTTTGATGGAAATAATCGCAGTCAATCCTTCGCGCACATCAGATCCAGAGAGTTTTTCGTCAGAGAGGTTGTTTTTTTTGATGTAGTCATTGATTGCCCGGGTGAGTGCGGTTGCAAATCCAGTGTAATGAGTGCCATGCTCAATGGTGTTCACATTGTTGACAAAGGAGTGAACGTTTTCAAGGTAACCTTCATTGTATTGCAGTGCAACATCAATGTCGCTGCTATCAAGCTGTTTGTGGATGGTAATGGGTTCAGGGTGGATGGGTGTTTTGGTTTTGTTGAGGAAGCTGACAAATGCAGCTATGCCTCCTGCGTATTGGAAGGTGTGTTCTTGATCATTTCTTTCATCTCGTACGATAATTTTCAGGTTCTTATTGAGATATGCAAGTTCACGGAGGTGTTTGCTTAAGATGTCAGAGTCAAAGGTAAGGCCTGGAAATATCTCTGGATCAGGAAAGAAGGTAACTGTTGTTCCGGTGCGTGTGGAATCGCCAATGCGTTTGACCGCTGCAGTAGGTACTCCTTGGGTGTATTTTTGGTAGTAGATGCCGCCATCTCTCATAACGCGCACTTCAAGCCAGCTGCTGAGTGCATTCACAACGCTAATGCCTACTCCATGAAGTCCTCCGCTGATTTTGTATGTTTTTTTGTCAAATTTTCCTCCGGCGTGGAGTATGGTCATGACTAATTCTAAGGCGCTTTTCCCTTCGGTGGGATGAATGTCAACAGGAATGCCTCTTCCATCATCTTCGATGGTGATGCTTCCATCAGTATGGACAGTGACAGAAATAGTGGTGCAGTTGCCTGTCAATGCTTCATCAACAGAATTGTCAACCGCTTCCCACACCAAATGGTGGAGCCCGCGGATATTGGTGTCTCCAATATACATGGCAGGGCGTAATCGTACTGCGCTGAGTCCTTTTAGTACAGTGATGTTTGCTGCGGTGTATGAAGGGTTTTGTTGGTCCATGGTGTGTATAATAAGGGATAATGAATGGAGAGAAGAATAGCTCTTTCTCAGGAAGAAAGAAAGGGTCCTTGTTATAAAAATCTTTCTCCGTCTAGGATGGTAAAATTCTGCATTCCCAGCCTCTCTAGTGGCAAAAAAGAGAAAAAAAGAGATGAGTGAAAGGAAAAGTTAAAAAGCAAAGCTTTTTATATAATATTATCCTAATAATAGTATTATGAAAAAGCAGGGAAAAGGCAGTGAGGTAGTGACATTTACAGTGCCTGCAGAAATCAAGCTGGAGCTTGAAGGGGTGGCACAGACAGGTTTTTATGACTCAGTGTCAGAATTCATGAGGGATGCGATTCGGAGCTTTTTAAAGCAGGAAAAGCCCTTGAGGGCAGCAATTGCCTTCCACCTCTTTAAAGCGAAAAGGATATCAAGGGCGAAGGCAGGAGTCATGATAGGTGTTTCAGATGCAGAGATAGATAATATACTAAAGGAATTGGAGGTGTAGACGTGCTGCCGGAAGAGGTGCTTGCTGAATTGCCATCAGATTTTTCCATCGCAATTCGGACGCAGCCGCAAAATCATTGGAAGGCATATCATATTATGGATATAGTTCCCTATCCTGCAGTGTGCGTGTCATTTAATAGGACAGCTGCGAATGTGCATGCGTTGTTGGGGAGGAATAACATTAACACACAGAATATGCACATCATTGATGTGTTGTCGCAGGTGATTGAGTCTCCCCTGAAAGTAGAGAAGACAACATATGTCTATCCGTCAAGTATGGGAATGGTTGTGGAAAAGGTGAAGGAGGTGCTTTCTCAATTTCCTATGAGTGAGCGCTTCGTGATTGTCGATGCAGTGCACGATTGGGGATTACATGTAAATGAGGAGAACATGATAAAGAGAATTGATGAAATGCACCGGGAATTGAAGAGTGTACATGCAAAAATAGTGTTCTTGTACGAAAAAGAGAAGGTTTCGGAGGCTGTGGAAGAAACGATAAACAGGAAGTGTGATAAGGTTATCGAGATGAATGAATGATGGAAGTAAAGAAAGGAAGGTACAAGCACTTTAAGGGAAAAGAATATCAGGTGATAGGCGTTGCAAGGCACTCGGAAACCTTGGAGGAGTATGTGGTGTATCACGCGGTGCATGATCAAAATGAGATCTGGATTCGTCCGAAAGAGATGTTTCTTGAAGAGATAGAAAGGGCTGGAAAAAAGATGCGGCGGTTTACTTTTATAGATGCAGAATAAACAATTAGCGTTCCATCGCGCTTTGAAGAGAGCTCACAAGCGCTGTTTTTTGGGCAACAAGATCTGCAGCTTTCCCCTTCGAGAGTGATCGGGAAGAGACAAGCTTAGAAAAAAGGTTTTCAGTGAGCGCAAGGCAGTTTGAGAGGAGAAGGGTGTTCAATTCAATTTTCCATTCAACAGCGTGCTGCTGAAGAAGCGCAATCAGTTCTTGAAGCTTTTCAAGGGAATGAAGAATGCTGTTAAAGATGAGTTCTGTATTGACAGCGTCAACGTTTTTGATGAAGCCATGTGTTGGTTTTCTCCCGATGATGACAAAGGTCTCAGTAAGTGCATGCTCAAGTGATGAAAGGTGTGTGGAAAGGGTGCTCATGTCGCGTTTGCTCGCGCTGCCTTCTTCTATTTTGATGAGGAGTCGATCAAGATTTTGTCTGAAGAGCAAGAATGATGATCGGAGTTTGCTGATGCTTTCGTTGAACGAAAGTTCATACAACTCATTTAAGATGGCATCCTGTTTGATGGAGACAAGCTTTGAGGTGACGAGAGCGAGAAGAAGCAATCCAAGGAGTACCTCAATGATGGAGACAATCTTGAAGACTCCAAGAGGGGTAATATCACCGAAGCCGGTGGTGGTTGCAGCGACGAAGCTGAAGTAAATGGCGTCTGCAATAGTGTTCACAGGAACATGGCTTTGGGTGTAGACGAGGTAAGAGGTATCAGTGCTGAAAAAGAGGTACATAAATCCAAAGGAGATGATGATTGCAACCCAAAGAATGAGGATGAGAGGAAATCGAAGTTTGTCGAGCCACGTGACAACAGTATGTGGAGTGAGGGTACGAAAGGTGGTTGCAACATCGGAGAGTTTGTCCATAGGGAAATGAAAAAGAGGTGGAAAAAAGGTCTAAGAAAGAAGGTGTTTTCCTTTATGCCTATCCTTCACATGATCGGTAAGGGACTTGACTTTTTTGTGGCAGAAAGGACAGCTTCCTTCTGTGGGTGATACAATATGTTTGGCGGGGTTATGCCATCCTCTTTTAACAGTCATAAGAGGAGGAAACAGAACAAGAATAAAAAGGTTTCTGATTACAGATTAGGGGGTGTTTCTTTTTGATAGTGGTTCGCTCTGCTCACACAGACGGAAGCGTGTCTCGAAAGATTTATATAGTAATATGTTATTTTATGTTATAATATGTTATATTTAATAACGGAGGTTAAAAATGGTGCAAATGTTAGTTAAGCTTGAAGAGCATGAGGACAGGGTATTAACTATAGTGAAGGGCAAATATGGTCTAAAGAACAAATCTGATGCTGTTAAGTTTGTCATAGATAGGTTTGAAGAAGGGATGCTTGAACCAGAATTAAGACCAGAATATGTTGAAAAGCTGGGCAGGATTAAGAAACAAAAGGGGGTTCAATTTAAGAGCATTGATAAACTGAGGAAGCGCATAGAGAATGCGTAAATATGAGATTAAACCTCATCTTTTGAAGATTCTTACTAAACTTTCTAAGAAAGATAAGACTGCGTATGAAGCGGTAATGAACAAAGTAAATGAAATAATAAACGCTTCGCCAGATGAAATCGACCATTATAAGAACCTAAGATATGATCTTAAATTTGAGAAGCGCGTCCATATTGCTTCACATTTTGTTTTGGTCTTCAGTTATAATAGAGTGAATGACTATATCTCATTCTTAGACTATGATCATCACGATAACATTTACAGAAGATAAATGAACAGTGATTATGCTCAATAAAAAAAATCGGCTAAAATAGAAAAGGTTTGAGGCTTTTATGCTTCCTTTAACTTATCTTCTCTATCAAATCTTTCCCAGTCTTTTGGCTTTTTTCTGAGTGATTCAAGATAGTCAATTCCATCTCTGACATACCATCTTTGCGCTAGCTCTCTTTCTAAATAGGGTAAATGAGCCGTACCATAAAAAACACCAATACGATTAATATCTTCACTTTGTTCTAATCCATCAACTTGTTCATAAACTCTGGCTTCTCTTGCTCTATTGATTCTTGGAATAAAATAGGTATCTGTTCTTGTAGAAATGAGTCCCTTTGTAACTATTCGTTCTACTAATTTATCCATGACCCATTGATATTTCATAGCTAAATTTGAAGCAAATCTCAAAAGACCAAAAGCCAAATTTGCTCCTGAAAAAATTCCTACTTGTGCTTTAATTTCTTTATGAGTCAAGTCAGCACGATACCAATTTGAAGGAAGGTTGTCATAATCTATAGCATCTCCTTGAAATACCAATCCTAATTCCCTTATTAATTGATCTCTGCATTCGTTTAAGAAATCAACCGTATCTGGAGCTTCTCTTGAAACTTTTTCCACAGCATCAGTTACTCGTCTGGTATGATACCTATTTACTGATTCTGCAATCTTTCTGTAGAACGCACTTAAACGAATACCATTGGAAAAAATAAATCTATCCCGTAAACTATGACTCTCTGAATCTGGAATTACTCTTTCATAGAGAACTGCATCACAGCCGTCCAAAAATTCTCTCACTGAATCGTAATAGTCTTGGGAGCCAATATGGACAGCTCCAACTAAATCAATTCTCTTGCCAGTTGATGGATTAACTAAATGTACCACTGCAACTTCTTCTTTTGCTTCATCTGCTCGAACATAATCTTCAAGTCTCATATTTAATAAGCTAAAGGAAGCCCTTCATAAATTTTTCTATTTGTTACCACTTATATATGATTAAATAGCCACAAACCTTGATTCTTTTAACATATGGTGCTCCGCACTCGTTGCGCTCTCTGGATATGCATTCGGAAGACTGAATAGCAATAAATTGCAATTTCGAAATCAGCGCTTTCAAGAAAAAAATTATTCGTCTGCAACAAAGGCATCGAGAGGAATGGGCATGTCTTCATCTGAGGTCACTTTTCCCTTTGCCTTGAGGTATTCTCGTGCAAGAACCCAGAAAATTAATCCTAAGCTCTTCTTTCCCTTGTTGTTGCAGGGAACGACAAGATCAATATAGTTGCTTTCATTATTGGTGTCACACAGTGCAATGACTGCTGTTCCAGTCATGACTGCATCTTTCACTGCATCTTTGTCTGGCCACGGGTCTGTCACGATTAAGAGTTTGGGTTCAATAAATTCTTCCAGTTCTGCATTGGTCATGTATCCTGGTTGATACGTGCCGGGGTAGCAGGGAATGCCGGTTGCTTTGGAGAAGAGTTTGATGGCTCTCCAGCTGTTTTCTCGCTTCCCCACAACAATAATGTCTTGTGCCTCATATTTCGCAATGAATGCTGCAGCAATGGCTAATCGCTTGTCTATTTCTTGAATATTGAGAACTGCCAATCCATCAGGTCTGATTTTATAGATGAAAGGGTCCATATAGGTGGTGCGGAACTTGGTGCCGATGTGAAGGCCTACTTTAAGATAGGTATCGAGGGGAACTAAAAAGGATTGCTGTTGTTCTGCCATGGGCAGTTTGTGCGAAGAAGTGTTTATAAAGCTAACTGCTAAAAAAATGCAAAAAAAGAAGAAACAGAAAAGAAAAAAAGAGATTCAAGAAGCTTAGAAGTGCTTCTTGATTTCCTTGACCAAATCTTCAGATTCCTTGCGGAGTCCAAGTCCTAATCCAATGCCAAGGGCAAGTGCTACGCCAAGCGCCAATCCACCAATTAACAGGAGGAAGGTGCTTTCGACAATGCCGATGTCAATGCCGATTTGGTTGAGTGCAATCATCAAGATCATGATGATAATCACCCATTTCAGGATGCCAGATGCCGCTCTCATGCCTTTTTGGTTGCTGAATTCAACAGTCTTCATCTGCACGTAATTTGCAACTGCAAGCCCAAAGAGCAAGACGATGATGGCAATAATCACGTTTGGCAGCCAAGAGACGAATTTGTCGAGGAGCGCGGATATTGCGCCAAGGTTTAAGAGTGCAACCGCCTGCTGTAAGAAGAGAATGATGATAAACCATTTGAATACTTCTCCAGCGAGTGCAGGAACATGAGTGTGTCCAACAGCACGGGTGAGTTTTGCTTTGCGTACGTAGTCATCTACTCGAAGTTTTTCGAGGATAACTCGAACTGCGTGGCCAAGAATGACCCCCACAAAACATCCAACAATTAAGACAATAACAGCAGCCACGAGCGCGGGTAATTGCGCGACGATAGCCGCCCATATTGTTCCTAATGGGTTAGTAATTGCTTGACTTGTTTCGTAAAAAAAACCTGCCACAGGCAGTCACCTCCGTTTTTTATCTGTGATTACGACAATACTTAAAATTGAAATTTAAGTAACGATGGTTCTTTAAATATTTTTATAGTCATTTGAAAATGAGAACAAAAAGAGAAAAAGAGAGTAGTTACACTCCTAACTTCTCAGGGAGTGGTCGTTTAATGGTGATGGGAAGAACGCCGCTCATAAATTCGTGTTTTGCAATTTCAATAGGATTATAGGAGAACGTGACAAACTCTTCGGGGGTAACAGGAATGAGGATGGGTGCTCCCATAGCTATTTGAAGGGCGCGTGCACCAATGATGCGCGCTTCTTCGTATTTGGTGTATTTCATCATTTGGAAAAGAGCTTGCGCAGCTCTGCTCCTTTTTTGAGTGAAATGTCAATCATCTGATGCACATCATCAACAGTTAATGGTGCTTCTCCTCCTTTTTGGAGTGCGCATACATTGCCATCTTCTGTCGTTACAACAGTCAGTCGTGCATCATGGCTGTTCCATTCATTCATGCTAGGATCAACAAAAATTTTGTCCACAATCTTGATCACAGTAACACTAATGGGCATGCAGTGCAATGGAAGAGGGGTGGAAGTGCGATTGTCATAGTCAAGAGTACCATCTTTCTTGTTGTAGCTGGGAAATCGCGCGTCTTTGATGGCTGCGAGTGCTGCGAGGAATGCAGCATCAAAAAGGTTGCCGTCATCGTTAAGAGGGTAAATGTCAACAAAGACTGTCCACACTTTTTCTCCTGCGGTAATGCAGAGTTTTTCAAAGTCAACGCATTCGCTTTCGCGAAGACCTCGATCAACAACGCGAGACAGTTCAATAGATTCAATGCTGGGTGGTCCTGATTCGAATGCAGAGCTACTTAATGGAATGAGTTCTGCAGTGACAATGAGATTGCCTCGATCAGGAGTGTCAGGATAAGGCGTATCAACGCCCAGTTTCACTCCAGCAACAACTTCTGTGTCTCCTATTTTGACGCGTGCGCTGCCTTCTGCAGATCGTGAAGAGACTCCTGTTTCAATGGTAATAGGTTTGCGATAGGATAAAAGATCTCGATTGTCCTCGCGAAGTCCTTTTTTGAAGAGTGCGCTGATGTGTTCATGAGTGATGTTTGTCATGTGGTGTACCTCTCGCGGAGTGCGCGTGTTTGAATAGCATAAATGTCCTTGCTCGCTTGTTCGACTAAGCGTAAAGCTTCCGCAAAGTCAGTTTTCTTGATGGTGCCGTCCATTTGCAGCAGAACGACATGTTTGGTGCGTGGCAGCATGCCGACAGCAATGTCAACTGCTCCATCTAAGTCTTCTTCTTCCTTGCTTAAGTCAACGACAGGTTGCCCGTTAACAATGCCAACGGCAACTGCAGTGACTAAGTCTTTCATGGGAATCCCTGCGTCTGCAAGTGCCATGGAAGCAGCACAAATGCCTGCGCATCGGGTGCCTGCGTCAGTCTGAAGCAGTTCGATGTAAACGTCAATGACAGAGTTTGGATATTGCTCAAGAGAGAGCACGGGAAGAAGTGCTTTTTGAATGACTAAGCTTATCTCTCTGCTGCGTCTGCTGGGTCCGGGTCTGACGCGTTCGCCGCTTCCGGAGAATGCCATCATGTTATAGTTGCAGCGAAGAACTCCTTTTTCAGGATTCTGGAGGAATTTTGGGTGCAGTTCTCGTGGTCCATAGACTGCTGCATATGCAACTGTTTTTCCTATTTGGAACATGGCGCTGCCGTCAGCGTTTTTGATGACGCCTGTTTTTGCAGAGATGTCGCGAAGTTGAGTTGCGGTGCGTCCATCTGGTCTTTTACTGCTGTGTTTTGGTGATGGTTTTTGTTTTGTCATTGTGGTTCTCCTGGCGCTGGTAATGATGCTGGTTTGACTGTTTTTATTTTTTCGTCAAGGAGTGTGACAATTTTTTCTGTCAGTCCATCAGTGTGTGATTCGTCACTAATGAGGTTGATAATGTCTGCCACGATTTTTTCGTGTTCAGGTGTTCCTTGGATCCATGCAATACCATTTTGGCCGACAATAAGTCTGCATCCTGTTTTTTCTTTGATTGCAGTGATCATGCTTCCTTGTTTGCCGATGATGCGGGGAACTTTGCTGCTGTCCACTGTCACAATTCTCCCGACTGTTAATTTGCGGAGTCCTGGTCCGCGCATCGTAAGGTCGATAGCGCCGCGGGTGACGTTGCCTATTTTTGCAACAACAAGGTCACCAAAGTTGTAGAATTGGCTGAGGTCTGTGCCGCGTTCGACAAATTCTGTTGCATCGCGAATGTTCAGCATGGCAAGCCCCGGACTACCAATGTCTATAAACCAGCTGGAAAAGCTCATGTCTGCAACTTTTCCTATGACAATGTCGCCTCTCTTGGGAAAATATTTGGATCTGAGAGAAATAATTTTGATGAGTCTCCCACTAATGTTGACAAGGCCGACTTGTGTTGAAATGATAGTGTCTCCTTCTCTATATGCGCCGCTGGAGGGCAAATAGTCCATGCCATCAGCGAGGACTTGTCCTGGAGCAACAACGTCTTTTTCTTGAACGAATAATGTTCCCATAGGATTCATCTCCTTATTCAATTTTTTTGAGTATTTTTGTTTCCACGCTGCCGTGGGAGAGTTTGTTGAGCTCGTTGAAGAACTCATCTTGGATCCCTGCAGGGATCTCGACAACTGCAATCAAGCTTCCGTCATTCTGCCACTCGTCTTTAAGAAGCTTGTGTTTTTTCAGGGTTGCATAGGATTGGCCTGCGTATTGTGCAGGGATGCGGACTGCGATTTCTCTTTTCTCGATCTTGATAGGGATGATGAGGCGGAGTTTTTTGAGCACGTCTTCAAGTTGTTCGTCTGCGCTTTTGCGCTCGTCAATGTGCACGCCTGCTTCTGTCATCGCAGCTTCGATGCGTTGTGGGGGATGAGGAAATCCTGTTTTGCTGTCAATAGCATTGCGATGGATCAAATGAATGATTTGTTTGCGTTTTTCTTCGCGTTCAATTGTTTTGTGTTTGGTAGTGAGCTGGATGTCTCCGTGCTTCACAATGTCCAAAGATATTTGTTCAACATCAGCAGTGCCAAAAACTTTGGTGAGGAGATTCTCGCTTGCTTTCTCTCCTTTCTTGACGTCTTTGAATATGTCGTCTGTTGCAACAATATCACTGATGCTGATTTGTTTTCCCTTTCTAAATTCAAGGGCATTGTCGCAATCGACAAGTATTTCGAATGTGTTTCCTTCCTTCTTGAGTCGCGCGACGACTGCTCTGTCAACGTCTACCATGTTTATTTGCTGTATTTCGTGATTTGGTCTTTTGCGTATCGTTGAAACTTTTTAGTGTCTCCAAGGATGTATGCGCCGTCAATTCTGTCGATGCTGAAGTTTTTGCCAAGTGCAGTTTTCAGTGCATCAATAGCAAGCGCAGATGCATCTTCAAAGTTCATGTTGTCTTTGTATTCCTTATTGAGGATTTCCTTGACTTGTGTTTCTCCCTCGCCGATGGCGGTTGCCTTGTATTCAAAGAAGATGCCCGTGGGATCAGTCACGAAGAGGTGAGGATGTTCTCCAAATCCTCCGAACATGATGCTGACGCCAAAGGGGCGTGCGCCTCCAACTTGGGTGTAGAGTTGTTTGATGTTGCATATTTCTTTGACAAGGCTTTCAGTAGTAATAGGTTCTTCAGTGGAGATGCGGTGTTGTTGCGCAATGATTTGTGCGCGTTCGATGAGTATTCTTCCATCGCTTAAGATACCGGATGCGATGGCTCCGATGTGTTCGTCAACTTGGAAGACTTTTTCAACGCTTCTGCTGATAATGAGTTTTTCTGCAATTCTCTTGTCTGCGAGGATTAAGACACCATCCTTAAAGGTAATGCCGACTGCAGTGCTTCCTTGTTTGACTGTTTTCTTGGCATATTCGACTTGTAAGAGTCTGCCATCAGGGCTGAACATGATGCTTGTTCTGTCATAGCCCATGGCTTGGTGGTTCGTTTCTTCTGTAGGTTGCATGGTTTATCCTCCTTTTACGAGATGGGTTTTGGGTATGCTATCAAGTGTGCCAGATGCGTGAGTGCTGTGGACAACTGCTGGAATGCCTGCAATGGATGTGACCATGGCAAGTCCTGCACGAACAGCATCAAGTGATATGGTGGTTGTTTTTATGATGCCCTTCTGGTTTTGTGTTTCAAGGAATTGGATGCTTGCGTGTCCATATCCTAAAGTGCCAAAGAGGTTCAGGAATGCCATGTTCAATGTTCCAACAATTGCAGTGTCAGACACAGGTGATTGTGTGTGAACGGTATATGCAATGTATCTGTTTTTTTCGCGGAGTGTGGGAATGAGGCTCGGAATGGTGCATGACCCCTGTATCAATAATTGGTGATAACGGGGAGAAAGGACCTATGTGCTGCTTTCTCTCTCGACAGAAAAAGAAACCCTAAGGCATTTATAAAGGTTTCGTTGAATGTGATATAGGGGAAACTCCTGCCGCAATGAGCAGGGGGAACACAATAGTGGCATCCGCAACCACCTTCACGCGTTTGGCCTGGGGTTTGATTTTTGCCCAGGTGATGGCTTCTTCTGGGTTGCCTCCGGAGTCTGATCCATCATATTCAGGTGCTGTGGTGATGTAAATGCTCATGTCAAATCCGTCTCTGAAGATGGCCGCGTTCAAGAGGAAGTGTTTCGCTATTCCTCCGCCAAGGATGATGCTGCAAGCATGAGAAGTATTCAGGAGAATATCGGTCAATGCAACATTATCCGCAACGCTGTCAATGGCGAATGCAGGGTTGTTTTGTTTGAAGAAGACGGCAATGTCTCCAATAGCTCCATCAGTAATGCCTGGGCAAAAGACAGGGATGTTGTGGTGTGTTGCCCAGAAGAGGAATGATGTTTCATACATTTCTTTGGTGTTTACATCATCTTTTAAGAATAATCCAAGACGATGGGTAAATTGGTGTGTGCTAATAGGAGGTGAATGTTTGTCAATATGGAGTGATGTGAAGAACGCATTCAGTACACGTTCAAGATATAAATATCTATCAAAGGGTGCGAAGATGTTGCCAATTCTGCCCACGCATTCGTTGAGGAGAAACGCTCCCTTGGTGTCAAAATTTCCGAGGTGAAAGGGTTTGATGCATTTGATGATATCTTCTTCGACGGCTGCTGCTGTGGTGACAATGCCAGCAACAATCTTATGCTTCACAAGGTAGGTAATGATTTCCCTGTTTCCAGAGCTGATCATGTTGCCGGTGAAGGAAAGGAAGATTGCTGTTTTTTGGTGTGTGCGAAGAGCAAGCATGTCTTTCCAAAGAGAGATGGCAATGCCAACATGTGATCCTTGGAATCCCATGTGAATGTACTGGTTGAGAAAGTCAAAAAAGTTGAATGGCTTGTCGAAAGAATATCCCTGGATAACAGGGAGCTTGTCCATCGCCATGTAATTTTTCAGTGTGTGTGATGCATCAGTTTTTTTGTTCCATATCCACATATGATTCACCGCCAAATAAGATAGTAATAATAAGAGAGGTTTCCGTGAAGGGAAAAACGTTGAGAAAGGAGAAGAACTAGCTTGATCTGCGCACTGCGTCAACCAGAGTTGAGAAATATGTGTGCATAGAAATGAAAGGAAAAGGGTGTTTAAAAAGGTTATGGTGAAAAAGAAAAAAAGAATAACAGGTAATTTATAAGAGTCGAACAGATTTCTGTGGTCTATTAAAATGGAGCGCGTCAGTCGCTTCTTTTCCAGTCATGCCGATCATGCGTCCGAAGCTCCATAAGTCTCGCGCACCACGAAGCTCCCAAGTGGTGGTTGCGAAGCTGCAGAGGACCATGGGAATATGATAGGCACGGCAAATGTTCACAAGGGACATCATGCGCCCGATGATCAGCGCTTTTATGTCTGCTGAGGTGCAAGTGATGATGTCTCTGAATGCAAAGCCGAGTGCGATGTGTTTTTTTTTGAGGAGGGGAAAAAGTGCAGGCGAGAGTCCAAGTTTTCGTGCGTGTAATGAGTCTGGTGTTGGTGAGGTGTACATGCTCATAATGATATCAATCGGTTGTTTTCGAGCAATTGTGAGGAGTTGCGCTGCCGAATTGCAGGAGATAATATGTAAAGTTTTTGCAGGAATGAATGTGCGAAAGCCGAGTGAAGTGATGAAAGAGTCTTGTATATCAGTAGTGAATTGGATGATATCTTTCATGTGCGAAGAGATTCTCCACGAACAAGGGCAACATGATGTTTGTTGGCGAGTGCTTCGAGGTAGCACACTTGCATGATTTCCGCGTCGAGGTTTTCTCTGATTTTGTGTGCAGAGTATTTTCTTTGGGTGAGTCGTCGTTTGAGGACAGGAAGGGGGCAGGTCACCACAAAGCAAGTGTCCACTAAGGTATGGGGTACATAATGGCTTAAGTGGCTGTCAATGACAAGTCCTGTCTGTGTTTTGTGTGCTGCGGTGATGAATGAGGTAAGCATATCAATCAGTTTGCGCATGTGCACAACGCGGGTGTGCAGTTTCCTGTCATAGTGCGTGTACAATCTTTCTCGTGCAATGAGAGCGGTAACATCAACGTATGAAAGCTTCTTGCGTGTGCAGAGTTTTTTGGCGAAGAGAGTTTTCCCTGTTCCTGGTGTTCCTGTCACGCAAATGATGGGTTTCATGAGCAAAGAGAAAGAAAAAGAGTATTTAAAGTATAGTGTCTAAACGAGGCGGTTGTGCAGCAAGGTGTGCGGCAACGCATTTCCAGAGAAGGGTGTTGGGAGGGAGAGAAACAGTTTCTACAGGTGAATGGCATTCAGGAGATGAAAGGGGAATAAAGAGGAGTCTGAACGTGCGTGAGGGAAAGAGAGTAAGGCAGTACGTTCCGTGATGAGGAATGTCCAGTTGTCCGTGCGTAATAAGTGCGGAAGCAGCGTGGGTGTATTGCATGCAGAAGGTGTGCATCATGGAGACTGCCGTTTCAAGAAGAAAAGTTCTATCATGCTCTTCTTTTTTTGGAAAGATGGCGCGGAGTTCTCGTAAATGAGTGATATATCGTGCGACTTCTGAAGGTTCAAGGTCTGCGACGAAATCGTTAACGCCATGCCAGTCTGGAGAATACAAGGGATGAATCATGAGAAATCACTTATTCCTTTTTCTCGTCAACAGTGAACAAGCGGGAATCGCTCACTTCCCATAATCCGAGGCGCGCTCCTGCATCCAACCATCCATGCGCGTATGTAATAGCGGCCATGGCGCGGGTGTAATCCCCTTTTTCTGCGAAGTAACCTGCATCAGAGATGTAGCGGGTGACAGTGTCAATAAAATCGTCTCGAGCGTTGTCCAGGTTTAAATTTTCTGGTGCTGCCTGGGCCTTGGTGAGTGCTTCAGAAGTGAGGGCGAGGTATTTCTCGTATGTGTGTTTGAGTGCTTCATCCATGCAATAAAAGCTGGAAATGAGGTTTATAAGCTTTGTTCTGGAAATGACTAAAAAGGTTTATAATACAGGTGTGTCTTCAGAAAGGGATGAAGGTGGTGTTGCTTGATACAAGTTTTCTCTTGATGGCAGTGAAATATAGAATTGATATTCAAGAGGGGTTGCGGAAGCTTTTGGATGAGCGTTTTTCCCTCGCTATTGTGGATAAAACATTGAAAGAGTTGGAGGGGAAGAAGCTGGGAAGAGTAACACAAGAGATTCTAGAGAGAATGAAGGTAGGAGTAATAGCGACAACAGAGGCGATGAATGTGGATAATCTTTTGCTCAGCAGAGCAGACGCAGGAACAATAGTGGCGACGCAGGACAAAAGGCTGAAAGAAAGGCTTAAAAAGAGAAAGATTCCGGTTATCGGGATACGACAAAAAAGTGTCATCAGGTTTGCCTAAAATGTTTTATGAAGTAGAAGTGAAGAGCCACATTCGAGTTCCCCCGAATGAGTTTCGGGAGGATACGGAAAAGTCCATTCGTAAATCATTAGGGAAGAAGTTTGAGAATTTTATTTCAAAGGATTTGGGTGTGATTATTGGGGTGACTGACATTGTGAAGGTGGGTGAGGGGATTATTATTGCAGGTGATGGCGCAGCATATTATGATACGACCTTTAGGATGCTCATTTATAAGCCAGAGTTGCAGGAAGTGGTGATGGGAAAAGTGAAGGACATTTCTGATTTTGGTGCGTTCATGGACATCGGTCCGCTGGATGGGATGGTGCACATTTCGCAGACGATGGATGATTATGTCACGTTTTCCAAGACAAGCTCGTTGGCTGGAAAAAAGTCGAAGAAGGTGTTGAAGGTAGGTGATGTATGTCGTGCGCGGATCATCGCAGTCAGTTTCAAGGATGTGGCAAATCCAAAGATTGGTTTAACGATGAGGCAGCCAGGGCTGGGAAAGGAAGAGTGGATTAAGGAAGAGAAGAAGGGAAAGAAGAAGGAAGAGGAAAAATGAGCGCAAAGAAAGCATGTAAGAAGTGCAAGCGGTTTGTGGAGGGTGAAGTCTGCCCGGTGTGTAAGGCAAACCAGTTTAGTGATAACTGGAATGGCAGGTTGTTCATCTCAGATCCTGCAAATTCTGAGATTGCGAAGAAGATTGGTATTGAAGTGAAGGGAGAATATGCAATTAAGGTAAAATGAGCGAGCAAATCTTGATTACAAATGAGAAGAACGCAATTCTTCAGGGAAGAAAAGAGGTACTCTGTTCTATTGCGTTTGAGAAGGGCGCAACATTGAAGCAGGGTGATGTGATGAGGCTTGTTGCAGAGAAGATGAAGCAGGATGAAAAGCTGGTGAAGGTGAAGCACATCAGGCAGCTGTTTGGAGAAAGGAAAGTGAATGTGGTTGCGTATGTGTATCAGGATGAGGCAACACTAAAAAGGTTTGAAACAATCAACAAGAAGAAGAAGGAAAAGAAGGCTGAGCAGAAGCCAGCTGAGAAAAAGGAGAAATAATGACCAAGGCAAAGAAGGCGAAAAACAAGGTGCCGAGTAAGCGGTGGAAAAAGTATAAAGTTTCAGGGGATAAAATTGAGCGCCAGCCATCATGTCCGAAGTGTGGTCCGGGAATATTTCTTGCGCAGCACAAAGATAGGATGTATTGTGGGCGCTGCCATTATGTGGAGATGAAAAAGCAGAAAGAGAGGGGTGCATAATCATTAGCAACGATGCAGATGATATTCTGTTGAAATTGACGATGCCGAATCGGCAGTTGCGTCCAGACACAGTCAGGAGAAAAGTGGAAGCAGAAAAAAAAGAGCAGAAAATGCTGCAAGCAAGGCAGCAACAAGTTTCTGCAGTGCAGCCCCAGCAGCAAGTGAATCAACAAGTGAAGGTGCATGAGGAGCAGCAGCAGTTAATCCAGCAACAATCATATCCTGAACAGCAGGTGCATCAGCAGGAAGTGCAGCAAGTGATTTCACAGCAAGAGGTGCAGGATCCAGTGGTGGATCAGGTGTTCGTGCAACAGCCCATGAGAATTACAGAGCAGCAAAGAGCCCCTGAGCAGGGTATGTATCATAATGGATTGCAGCAGGAGGAACAGAAGTCGTCAAAGGATGTGGTGATGAATGAGATGGGTCATGTGCATTTGTCGAACAAGTTTAGCATGGACAAGATTGAAAGTCTTGTGAAGGGTATTATGAATC
>ERZ1292623.88-Hain-H51-01um-R1-88-length-97856-cov-9_pt1 | contig 97856 bp, 147 predicted proteins | sample MGYA00564398_ERZ1292623 | MGnify/ENA primary metagenome ERZ1292623 (study PRJEB36523, sample SAMEA6512633) | groundwater metagenome | collected 2019-01-07 | study: AquaDiva: Metagenomics assemblies of 32 groundwater samples
GTTTATAACAAGGATAAAATCTATTATACATTTTTATAGCTAAATCTTTATTATAAAAGTATTTATCACTATTGTTATATCCAAAATCATGGTCATCCCATACATGAGCAATAGGAAATTTTCTAAAAATAAAATCTCCTAAAATATTGCCTCTTGTGCGCAAATACATTTTGCGCATTTGGGATTGAGTAATAGCGTCTGCATGGTCAATGTCCCCTAACATAATTACAAAATCAATATTGTCTTTAGATAAAGATTGCACAGAAGGTAATGAATCAGATTCGTTTTCTTTTATTTTTTTCAAGTCAGTTAAAATACCAATTTTTACAATGTCTGGCTCTGTTGGAAATGTTTTAAATTTTCCATAATCAACTATTATAGTATCTTTAATAATTCTATAATAATAAGTTGTATTTGGTTGTAAATCATTAAGATATACAAAATTATCTTTTGGGATTGATACTTTAAACTCATTAAAATATTCGTTATTAGAATACTCAATATAACAAGGTCTAAAAGTTTTAATACATATTTTAGCTGAATTGTCTGTAACCGCTCCAACAATAGGACTGTAAGTTGCGCCTTTTACCGTGTGAGTAATGATAGGAGTAATAATTATTAAAAATATAAATAACAAAGATAGTATTAGACCAAATATAAGTTCTGATTTTTTAGACATTTTTCTTCTTTTATCACATAATCATTTTTCATTAATTTTGTATGTATATAGTGATTTGTGTCTCTAAATCTTTTATTGCACCCGATTATACAATGGTAATCTTGTGAAGGATTCCCAGGGGGCTCAACACCATCACGATATAAATGAGAGCAATAAAATTCCCTACCATATTCATCATATAACCTTTCTGTTAAAGATAAATAACAAGGAATACTTATATTTTCTGGGTAATAATCTCCCATTGGAGAATGTGATTCTAAAAATAATTGTTTAGATTCGGGCTTCATAAAATCTACAACTTCAAACATTAAATATATATCTTCTGCCATCAACTTTAATGCTATATTATCTCCCTTATAAAATGATACCGAAATTTGAGATATTTCTGGAAAAGTAATCGTACAAAAATCTAAAAATTTTTGTAGTTTATATGAATTCTGGTGTGTTGCTGTAAAACAGATTGAAGTATTTTTTACAATTTTAGACGCATTTTGAATATGTTTGACTATTCTATTAAAGAAATTTCCTCCAGTTGTCTTATTCCAAGTATTTGCTTCATAATCATCTAATGATGTTTTTAATCTAAAAATTGATTCGAGGGTCTTTAATTTAGGCATAACCAATAAATTGGAATTTAAAGCAATATTAGTAATATTTATTTGATTATAAATTTCATCTTCTAACCAATAAGTTAATAAAGGTTCGCCTCCTGTTACGTGAACGACGCCTTGTTTTCCTGCTTTTTTACATAGTTGTCTAAATAAATCTCTATCCATTTCTTTGGAATTGCGTTTAGTATTACAATAATTACAAACCATATTGCATTTTGAGTTTATATGCAAAGCATATCTTCTTATAGGGGGATTAACCCCTTTCTTTAAGCACTCAATAGTTTCTTCGGCACGTTCTTTTATTCTATCCCAAAAATAAGCCATTTTACTTTAAATCCTCCTTAATAAATCTAAACTTAATTTCGCTTTGCCCCCTAAAACGTCATTAAGTTTTAATGTGTATATTTCGTATTACCTCTTGCAAGACCTTGATGACTTCTACCATAACAACATATATATTATCATGGTCTATTTCTTCATCTTCACACCAGCTCTTTACTATATTTTCGAGCCCTTGTAACTTAATATATAATTTATTAAAACTTTTTTCGTTATAACTCATTTCCACAATATTTACATTTCATCTTAAATTCTCCCAAAAGAATCACTGGATTCCCAATCTATAATGTTTCCTAAATAGATTATAATAGGGAAGGGGCAATCATTAGAAGAAATAAACCAATCTATATCTGAAAATAAATAACTTATTTCTTCTTTTGTACCATTAAAATTCCCTACATTTTTTATCTGGAAAGCAATCTTTTCTTCTGTCTCTGTATTCACAAATTCTATTATTGAAGCGTGTTGTATTAATTGTTGCCATCTTTTGGTTAATATTCTAATATCTGCTTTCTTTTCGCCAGTTTTAATTGCCTTAAAATAATGAGGCAATATCTTAAATTGTACAATATCTCCTTGACTATCTATTATTTTGGGCATTTTATATTCCTTAATAATTCTAAACTTAATTTTTCTTTGCCTTCCAAAACACCATTAATTCGTTGGTCAATCCATGTATCCGTATGCAGAACATAATAAAAGCATTTTTTAGTTTGTCCTTCTCTGTGGATTCTGTCTTGACTTTGGTTGTATTCCTCATACGAAAATGACCTGCTATAATAAATAAAGTAATTACAATTTACAAATGTAAGCCCATGACTCAAACTTTTTAGATTCCCCACCAAGATTTGAGTATTCCCATTGATAAAATTTTTGATTGCTTGGTCTTTTTCTTTATTGGATTCCTTGCCTGTAACAAATCCAATTTTATAGATGTCTGAAAAATGTTTAAAAATATGTTTTTTTTCTTCATCAAATTGAATTCCTATAATTACTTGTTGAGGATTAATTTCTTCCAGAAGTTCGTCAAGCACTTCAATTTTAGAGGGCTTTTTAGCTTCCCATATAGTTTCGCCCTCTCGATAGCAAAAACCACTTACTACTTGTCTTAATTTTGATATGATTGAAAGAGCATTCGTAATAGTTAGGCATTCATCATTCAAAAGTCTAATAACCTCTACTTTCATTAAGTCATAAGTATCCTTTTCCTCTTGGGATAAATCAACTTGGAATGAAATAAATATCTTTTCAGGAAGATTTAAACATTGTTCCTTCTTTAAGAAAATGGCTTTTTCTTTGAATTGTTCATAGAATTGCTCCTTCAAAGACCTTCGTAATTTCCAATCATACCCCATAAAACCTGTTTGATAAAACCATTTAGACCTCCATTTATAAAAATTATCCTCGGTTGCTCCAACCAATTTAATCTGTCCGTGGTACTCCATCTCGTTATTAGGTGCAGGTGTGCCTGATAAACAATATTTGTAAGGGATATTTTTCCCAAGATTGAGAACATTCTTGGTTACTTTTCTACGATTATCTTTGATGCGTGAACTCTCATCTATTACTAATATTTTAAAACCAAACGCCTTCAGTTGTTCAATCCATTTAGGAAGCATTTCATAGTTAATACAATAAATATCGTAACCTAATGGAATACCAAGTTTTGCATCTCGTAACGATATGATTTTCAAATCATTATAGAATTTATTAACATCGTTAAACCAAGCATTTTTTATAAGTATAAGCGGGCAAATAACTAATGCAGGAATTATTCCATGTTCTTTAAAATATCGTATGAGTTCAAGAGAAATAAAACTTTTTCCAAGCCCCATATCAAGATAAATAAGATAACCTGTTTTTGATTGCAAAGCCTTTTGTATTGTATCCCATTGGTAATCATATAATTTTGGGTGTGGTATAAATGAGTTGAAACCAGAAGCAACTTCTTGATGCTTGAGCAAGGATTCAGCTATTTCCCTTAATTCTGCACCAAGATTACTATATCGGGCTTCTGGAAATTCTTCTCGTAGCCATCTTAAAGAAGATAGAGGGGTTTCCCATTGTCGTTTTTCTTTATTCCATATCCTATCAGGACAATTTTTAATCCTATTGATTATTGCTGGATTATAATAGCATTGAATTGCTAATTTATTTTCTAATTTAGTTATCTGCATTTAATTTCAATGCTTTTAAAAAGCAAGATTTACATAATACAGTTTCACCAATCTCACCTAAAGCTATTCCAGTTACTTTTCCTGCTGGAAAATTGTTACCAATAAGTCCACCATGACTTTCAGGAGATGCTATATAAATATTTCCTTTTATTACAAAACCGTCATCAGGATTTTCTATAAGAATAGTACAATCATCACAACAATAACATTTCTTTATTTTAGGCATGATTCGATTCTCCTTACTTATTTATACAATTGTAAAGATATATTGTATGGGACTTCTCATCAAATTTATGTATGTGCCATGTTTGACATAAACCATAGGAATTCTTATCAAAATTTAAAATTTGTCTAATGCTGAAACTCCGTAATTCTCTATCTGTTTTATATTTATGACCAGTAATACCAAGACCACATTTTGGGCAGCAATCAACAGAATATTGGTACATTTCCAATTCACATTTTGCGCAAATGTAATTTGATTTGCTTGGCATTTTCAGTCTCCTTTATACTTATCAATTTCATCTCGTTTTTGTAATAACTAAATATTAAATCATATCCTCGTAGATTTAATTTAACATTATAATAATCTTTATCTTTTTTTGTACCAACATCGACAATCTCACCATAAATATTTAATTTATCAATGTATACTTTATCACCTTTTTTAAATTTATTTATCATTTGTTTTTGTAATATCATTTCTCTATCCGCTTCTCATATAACAATGCTTTCGTCAATTTCCTCATCAACGACCATCCTTGCACTTACTTCGCCTACTGTGCCTTTCCAGATTGATTTGCTTGTATAGCATGGACAAACCAGCCAACAATAAATACAAACCGCCAAACTAAAGTACCTTAATTTCTTCACTCTGCGTCTCCTTTCTTGTCAAGATTTATACTGCGTGTTATGGCATCTGTAATAGATTTTGCTATCTCAGGATGTTCTTCTTGAATATGTAAAGTACCTACTCCTTGATGTACTCGCTTTCCGCAGGCAAAACAAATTGCCCACAATTCATCATCAGGTGCGTAATTTCTAAGGTCTTGTATTTCTTTCCAGTTCATTTCTCTATAAAACCTCTTTTAACTCGGCTTTGTTTGCCAGTCTCTTAATCCAAGAACAAAGTTTCTTAAAAGGCATTGGCTTGACGACTTCGTTCATTACAAAAATCACTAACATATCCCGCCCTATTTGATTTTTCGGGAAATCATCTGGGAATGGGTCTCCATATTTTAACGCATTGTTCGCCATTGCCCTTAATTGACTTATCGGGATTGACTCAACAACACATTCTTTGGCAATCCGCTCAAGCTCTGCCCTGTTTAGGTTTTTTAGCCTTGTCAGTATTGTCGGCTTCAATATGTTCATTGGTCTTTCTTATTATAAGGCTTCCTAAATATAATTATTTTTTTCATCTTTGCTTCTTTTTATTTTATAGGAACAGGTGGAAAAGGAGACGGCGCAATTATACCGCTTCACACATAATGGATATGTGCAAATTGAAACCACCTGTTCCTATTCTTATCATTGATATATAAAATACCAGTAATCTTTAGGAGTATTATCACTTAGCCATTAATAAATTTTTTGTTTTTTGAGCTTCACTGCATTTGGGACAAATTGTTTTGACACCCATAGTATAGCCCCATCCTGTGGAGATTATTGTCCAATTTAATGTTTTTAAATACTTCAAAAATAATTTTTTATTTCCCCAAGTCATAATTTGTAGTAATTTATGATTAAGGGGGTCATATTCTATTTGTTCCCCAGCAAGGGTCGTTAAACAATAATCACAAATAGCACCAAACAAAATTCGTTTTCTTATACTCATAATCCAAATTCCTTTCTTTCACTCCCTTAAATATAAGATTACCGTTTTCAATTTCCCAAAATGCTATTACAGATTTATCTTTGCCTATACCAAAATCTACCCCAAAAAAATCAGAGTAATTGGGCACATTTTCCAATAAATCTGGAATGGTTTTAATCGCATCTATTGGTTCTTGTGAATGTCCTATACCTTTATGTTGGCACATGCTAATTTTCCTGTTTTTTGTAAGTTCTTACACAAACTGGTTCATCAGTAATAAAAACTTCTCCATTCCTGAAACAAAAATCCCAATGTGGTGCATCTTTTGTAGGTGGAGAAAAAGCTATAACAGGGTTATTTTCCAATATTTCTACATCCCCACCATTTAAAGTAAATTTAAGTATCATATCAGGTGAAACGACAGCCATATTTAATCCTCCTTATCTAATATAAGTTTATATGAATATTTGGTCTCCAACATCAATACAGCTTCTAAATGTTTTACCTTTGCAGAAGCAAGATGAGCCTCAAGATAGGCTTTTCTATAATCTACTTCTATAATTCTATATCTCGAATCTCTTATAATATTATTTTCAATTCTTTTTTCAGATAATTTTTTATCTCCTTCTTTTATTGAACTAAATAGTTCATATAAATCAGCCCACATACCATCCAATACAATCTTGGCTTCCATAAGATTAGTTTTTGTAATGGCTTCTTTATTTAATGCCCCTTCATAATCCTTTAAGACTTTTTCCCTGTCCATTTTTGGTCTCCTTTACAAATGGTGTAAATTAAAATCTACAAAAATAAATATCAATACCATAAATACAGCAATAGCAAGACCCCATGCAATAAAATCCATATTTTATTCTCTATTTATTTTGTTTTTCTTCCTCATAAAGATAATTCTGTGCAAAGGAAATTTTCTTTTGACTTCTGTATAATTACCATAAATTGCTGATGGAATAGTTCCAATAATACAAACTACTTCATCAATAATTTTATAATAATCCATAACAGGGTAAAGCCCTCTATTTGAAGTTAGAGCAAATAAGCGGGTACAAGGAATTTTGTCTGCTTCGTCTTGAGTCAATGTAATATAATCTTTTTTCTCTTTAATATAATTTTCACTATTCATTTTTGGTCTATTTATGTTCTATGCTAATAATTAAGTCTTTTCGGATAAAATGGTCTATGCTTGTTTGCGCAGGTACTAATCTAATGTAGTCTTTCCCAATATGAAATAAATATCCGTTGTATTGACTTGTTGAGGTAACAACAATAACATTCTCAAAGAGTAATTCATTAAATTTTTGCTCAAGTGCTTCTTGTATTGTATCTTTCACAATAAATCTCTTTTTTTAAAAGTTCAGACATTTGTAATTTCTATTCATATTCCAAAACATGCCTTTCTGCACAATGCCTGCAACGATTGATTTCATCCCCCTTGCTTCTACATTCCATCATAGATTCAATAGGGAACAAGCGATGACATTCATCACAGTAGAATTGGTCGGTTTGAAGTACACCTGCTAAAATTCTATGGTAACAAGTATCACATATTTTAAGTAGAATCAAGGTGGTGTTGGTACATTTCTCGCATGATTTGAAAATTTGAGGATTTTCCATTTTTCCGTCTCCTTTGACAAGGTCTCCTTTGCCTTGTTCACTATAAGTATACCACACTTTTTGGAAAAGTCAAGAGCAAGAAAGAGAATTTTTTGGAAAATTTTGTGCTGTAAGTTATAAAAATAGTCTATACAAATAGTTACAAAATATTTTATTATTTGATAAAAAATTCATTTGCATTTTGAAAATTCTATGATATACTTTTATGTGTGCGTGCCCTTTCAGAAGTTAAAAGGAGGCTTTATACATTGCTAAATACCAAGCCTAAAAAGGAACTTTCCACTTCAGATACAGATTTATTATATTTACTATCTAATGACTTATTTCCACCAAGACTACAACCAGTAACAATACCGAAAGGAAAATATATATATGTTAGAACCATCAGTTGAGTATGTAGAGGAAGTACAATCAGAAAAGGAATGGAATGACAGTGTCAACAAAATCCGCAATCTCGTAAGTAATTTTTGGGAAATTGGAAAAATCACGGCAGAGGTCACTAAAAAAGCTAAATATGGTGATGAGACTCTCAAAAGATTAGCACGTCAAAGCGGTATCAAATCAGTCAATCTGTACCGTTACATGCGGGTATATAATGAAATTTCAGATGACTTGAAAAAGAAATACACCAAGATATTAAGTTTTTGTATGTTTGAGGAACTTATTGACTCTTATGTGTCTTCAAAGAAATATGATACATATCTTGAAAAAGCAGTCCATGAGAACTTTTCGGTTTCAGAGTTTGGTAGATTTCTCTCTGGTACACTTGCTGGTACAGATGAAGAACCATTAAAACCTTATACACTTAAATTCCCTGGTGAATTAAGAGGTATTATCTATGAGATTCTGGATATTTTAGCCCAAGAATTCAAGGCAGATGTTCACAGCGATTACCATAAAAATAAGAACATATTGACTGCTTTTGTAATGGCTTGCAAAGACCATTTGGAAGGAAATTGTAATATAAGAAAGGAAGGTGATTCTATTGTTGGTACATAACAATTCATGGTACATAACTAATTGTAAAACTTCTACTTAAAGGAAATTACGAAATGAACGAAAAATTAACGACCATTCAAACTCAAGACCCAGTTTTTAGAGACCAACCTATCACAAGTATTACGAAATTAGTTACCTTGCGTGCATCATCACCAGACCGTTTCCCAGATATTAAAAACATCCCAACTTTTGTAAATCCTACAACCAAAAAGACTTATCATCCTATTGTTGGCAGGATTTTAAGCAGGGCAACCATCAGAATTTATAGACTTAAAGATGAAGAAGGCAATATTGATTGGACTGCCCCTCCGCTTTGTTATTCTGATGACGGAAAAGGTGAAGTGCCCTCCAAAGACCTTCCAGACCCAAATAGTGAAAAATGTGTGGAATGGGTAAGAACAAAAGGCAGAACTATCAGGCAAGTAGTATGTGAATTTGCTAAATGGAATAAAACGAAGCCTGACCTGAAAAAGCCAGATATACCGCCAGAATGTACCAAAATCATATATTTTCTAATATTACCAGAAGGTGCATCTGTTCCAATGTGGATTTATTTTGATAAGGTTGCGTTATCTGGTGCAAAAAGATTTTTAAGTGAATTTGGTAAACTTATGCACGAAATTCAAGGAAGTAAGGCTTGGGATTATGTGGTGGAAATCAGCTTGCGTAAAGAAACTATCGGAGGCAGAAACCCCGTATATTCAGATTTTAAAATCGTAGGACAGGATGAACATACTGGGGGATATAATCCTAAAGAGAAAATTCATACAATTATGAATGATTTGCAAGAAAATTCACCAAATCTATTACTTCCCACTATTTCTGGGGTTGTCGTGAATTTTAATGCTAATGAAGAATCCGAAGAATAATTCACATGAAGCAAAAATTCTTAAATTGCCCCCAAAAAAGGAAAAAGTGCCTCATTTTTCAGAAGAATTCATTAAGGCGTATGTATTTGAACTCTATGTACGTCTAAATCAAGGATAGAATATATTACTTGTTGGGGAGGAGATTTAGTTGGGAATCGCTAACGATGTATTGTTATGCCCTGAAGTATTGGTAAAGGAGATAGGTCTCCTCCCCAATAAACATTATCAACGAACTGATAATAAATTCATTATAAAAAAATGTTTCTATTGCCCTTCCGAAGATTCAACATTTCAAATTGACGCTACAAGCGGGTCTTGGAAATGTACTTCATGTGGAAATTTTGGCAATTATGAAAGTCTCAAAGCCTTTGTTCACGATGAATACGGTTTTAAAGATATAATACCAACATCATCAAACCAAGAAGCACAGCAAAGAGAATCCGCCCATCAAAGCATTCCTTTTAATGAATATGAAAAGACTTGTATCTCATCCCTTTTACAACCAGACAATCCTGCATTCATTTGGCTAACCCAGACCAAGAAACTCACAGAATCAACTATTAAGTATTTCCATCTTGGTTATACTATTATTGATAATAGAGATTTCATCACCATTCCGTATTTTGATACTAAAAATAATATTGTTTGTTTGAAATATAGGTGGGCTTCAGACGAAAAAAGTGTATATAGGTCATTCATTAGCCCAACGATAAACAAACCATCACTTTATAATTATAATAATCTTTCAAAAGATGGAAAAGAAATATTTATTACCAAGAACGAAATGGATTGCTGGGCATTACACCAGATGGGATGGAAGGATGTAATTGCAATTCCTCAAACCGAAATCAATTCATATAAATATTTAGAGCCGTTGAAAGATAGAAAATGCCGTATAAATCTAATGTTTCCAAGTAAATATGCCGATAAGATGTTTGTTAACGATACAATTGATTATCTTGGTAAAGACCATACATACCACATAAAACTACTTCAAGAGATTTTTCAGATGTTTACAAATTCTGCTGAAGAAGCCAAAGAAGCCATTGAAATTGCAATCAATCAGGCAGAGGATTCTACTTTAGTAGATTTGATAACAATAGATACCGCTTTTTCAGAAGTTCTTTTGGATTTGGCTCAACCAAAATCAGGAATAAATTTAAGTGAAGGTGTAAATTCCCCTTGGGAATCTTTAAATAAACATATCCCCATATTCAGGTATGGTAATCTCATTGTTGTTGCTGGGCATTCGGGGCATGGCAAGACTAGTTGCGCTCTTGATTGGGCAAGGTATTTAACGAAGGAGTTATCTTTGCCTACATTATTTTTATGTCTTGAAATGAATAAAGCAGAGCATGTTTATAAATTAACTGAATTAATGCTTGGTGAGCACCAACTTGGGAATATAGATTACACATTGCAAGCACATGGAATATTGCATCAACAAGGAAAAGAAGTTCCTTTAATAATAGCAAGAAAGATACGAAATTTGGAAGCACCAAATCTATTGGAATTATTTGATAAAACAATCTTAAAGTTTAATCTGAAGGCTATATTTTTTGACCATTTTCAATTTGTTAAATTTGCTCGGCAGGATAGACGGTATCGTTCTGATGCAAGTCTTTATAGTGAATTTGCGAATGATTTAAAGAATTTTTCGGATAAAACAGGTATTATATTCTTTTGTCTTTCTCAATTTCAGAAACTTGATGAACGTATCATACCAACAAAACAACACATACGAGAAACTGGAGAATTGGAAAAAGCTGCTAATGAGGTAATTATCCTGCATAGACGTAGAATTGAACCAGATTTGGATGAAATGGATGTTATGGAATCTATGAATCTATATTCCAAATATACACTGACAATCCTTGATAAGGTAAGAATGGGCGGTAAACCTTGTATGTTTTTCTTGAAATATGATAACGGCAGATTGGTTGACCCTAAAGATGAAGATATTGAGGAAATCATAGAAGAAAAGAAAGCACTTTTTACAAGAAAAAGATTTGTAAGGTAAATATGAAAATTGGACAAAAATGTATTGCAAGTTGCGGCGCACCTGCAATTTATATAGGTTTTGGTAAATGTGTGTGGGTGTCTGCTATGTGTAATGATACAGAGATTAGTAATGTAAGTAGAAGAAAGTGCCAAGATAAAGATTATATTTTGCCAGATGAAGCAGAAGTGCAGGGAGCTATTGAAACTGTCAAAAAGAATAAAAATTATAACGGGTATTTGTGGTAAAATGATTGATTACCCAACAAGGATATAAAAGAAAAATAAAGAATTATAATGATAGAACAAATTAATAATAAAAAATATAGGGTTACTTATCAAAATATAGAATGTATTTGTGGAAAAATTTTTAATGTTAAAAGAAAAGAACGCCTATTATCTCTAACAAATCTGATTTTACAAGCAGATATACCAAAAGAAATACCTAATATTGAATATGACGAAGTGGATTGCCCCAGCTGTGGTAGAAGATGGCGACTTCCAATTGCATCTTCCTATGATTCTTATGAAGCATAAAAATTTGTAATGATTGACTGCCCAATAAGAAAATTGGCACAACAACAAGAAACTTTAAAAATATATGAGGGCATAAGGGAAAAGGAACTAAAATTATGGGAATTAAAAAAGAATGGACAAGAAAAGGAATTGAATAAATCGTTGGCAATATTGGAAAATCTGTGGGCAGGATTATTCAGAGTCCTATCATATCGCAAGGTTATTAAAGAGACCGAGAGTTCTAACAACAGGGCTTTGGTTTGGAGTAATCTACTTGGTTCTACTTATAATCCAGAAGAATTATATAAAGCATTGATACAGAAATGTTTAGAAAATCCGTCTAAATTACAAGTTTACTTTACATTTTGGGAAGGAGAGATAAAATGATTAGTGAATTATTGAAAGAATTACATAAGCCAGAAGAAAGAGAGCAAGAAGAAGAAATAAATCAATTAAATGTAGATGTTAAGGAATTTGAGAAAACGGGGTTTCCTGCTGAAAATATAGCCATAAAACAACAATTAGAAGATATTAAAGAAGCCAATAATAACATAATCCGAAAAAATAAGTTTACTAAATTAAAAGCATTATATCCTCATGCCTCAACTACAATCTTTCACAAATACATGCACCAAGAAAAGCCTACAATTGGTCTTGCAAATCTTAATGATTCAACAGGAAAAGCTGAACGAAGGGTGTGTACAGATAAGAAATATGGTTATGCTAATGACTGGATTATTCCAGAAACTTCAAAAGTTTGTTTTAGTATAGGCATTTGGAATAAAGAGAAGCGGTCAAAAAGATGTAATGAAACCCAAGAACACACACTGTGTCAACTGCATTTCAATTCCTATGAATATATAAAGTCAAAATTTTTCAAAAAAACAAAATGTTATAAAGAGTTATCTTGGCTTAAAGTTTCAATTCCCATACTCCCAAAAGAAATTCGCAGTAATCTACAAGAAGCTATCAAGGATTTGCCAGAGGCTATTCCTGTTATAGTTTGGGAAGCTAAAGAAGATTGGAAACCAGCAGACCCTATTACAGGAATTATTTATGAGTCTTTCTTTTTTCTTGTTGACCAGTATGATATGACCCAACAGGAAGTTCTTTTTACATACAATTTGTCTAATCAGAAAATTTTTAATAAATAGGAGGAAAAAATGAAAGTACAAACAATATCAATGCCTAAAGAAAAGGCACAAAAGGCTTGGGCAGAATATTCACAAACATTAAAAGAACGAAAAGACCAATATATTAAAGACACAACTAAAGCATTATCATTTTTAAGAAGAGGTAAAAAAATACTTGATATTACCGAATTATTGAAAAACATACCCCTTAAAAATGGACTACCTGCCATTGCTATTGCCCCTGCATATTTAGAAGTATTATATCTAAATCATTACTGCAAAGGAGAAGGACGTTTCTGTAAAGATAGTAATCGTTGGTGGAATATATATACTTTTAAATTAGAAGAATTTACACGAAAAGACAATAACGATTATAGAATATATTCAACATTAGTGCCATGTATTCCTCCCAAATATCTACCAAAAGGAAATTTAAAAACTGGTGGATATTACCTTCTTTGGGAGGTGGAATCTTGGAAGAAAGAACCACCAAAAGACCCTATTTTGTTGAAACGAATTTCAAAGAATTTGTTTGCAATATTGGCATCTTGGAATTTATCTCCATTAGAAAGGGCAGTATTAAATGGAAGAATCTAAAAATTTTATGTATGCTCATACTTTGAAGGGTTATCCAGCAAATTTTGATACTCAGATTCATTATTTGAGTTCTTATTCCCAACTTCATCTTGTTCCTACATTAAAACAAATTAAAGAAGAACAGTGTTTATCTTGGAAATGGCGAGAAGAACAAGGATTAAAGAAATATATAAAAATAAAAGATTATAATTATATCAGAGTAAAGGTAATTAATCCATGAACCCTTATATATATGGAATTGACCCAAGCTGGAATTCTTTTGGTATTATTGGCGGAAAATTTAATCGAGACATACTTGTATTCTCAGTTACCCTCAAATTAAATAGATACAATAAAAAAACTGTTATGTCAGCATTTACTACTTATATTGGCATACCTGCTGATGGAAGTATATGTTTATATATGATTGAGGATTATAATAGAGGAGGCGCATATCAAAATCCCAATTCTCTTATTGCAATGGCAGAATTAAGAGGTATTTTAGAATTATTTTTAGAAGATGTCAAAAATCATATAATTTATGTTGCACCAACTCAATTAAAGAAATTTATTACTGGCTCTGGAAAAGGTGATAAAAGTAAGATAATGAAGGATGTATATAAAAGATGGAATTTTGATTCTCAAACATCTGATGAGGCTGATGCTTTTGGATTGTGGAAAATAGGTAATTATTTGCTTGATAAAGATAAATGGCAAGAATTAATTAAACCCCAAGTAGAAGTATTGGATAAAATTTATAAGAAATATAGATTAGTTTTAGATAGTTTCGGAAAGGAATAAAAAATGTGTTTATATAAATTAGATGATACCATTGAGGATATAGAGGTCGGGTGGCAGTTAATGGAAAAAATAGATGGGGAAATAAAATCTTTTATGTTTCATCTTATACCAAAACCAGAAGAAGAATTATTAAGAGCCCGTTCTATATTAGTAAATACTGCATTTCACTCATATAGGTCTGGATTCCATATTTTTTGCCGAAAAGTAGATGCTATAAAATTTTATAAAGATTGGCATTATTACTGCAAGTTAAGAAATGTCCCTTTTCTACCAAACCATAGAGTTATCATTAGAAAAGTTTATCCAAGAGGTAAGATATTAGCCAAAGGTATGCAAGATATTGATTTAGTACATTTTGAAACAACAACACTTGTCCCAGTGATTGTTTCTGAAATGCTTTATATACCTAAATTACCAACTCGTAACAAAGAAAAAGTAAAGATTAAACCAATAGAGAAATCGCCAGAAGAACAAGAAGTAATTATGAAGGAAATGTTTGGTTAAATGAATAGACCAAAACCTGATTATAATATTGAAAATTGCAAAAAATGTGCTTTCAAAGACCACCCCTATGTACCAGATAAAATAATAGGTAATAAAATTTTATTTATAGCTGAAAGCCCCTCGATTGTAGAAATTCAAAAAGGTGAACCTTTGGTTGGCAAAGCAGGCAAAATATTTCAAGATACACTTGCATTTGTAGGAATTCCAAAAGAAGATATATCCATCGGAAATACATGTCATTGCTATTGCCCAAGAAAGAAAGATGGAAGTTTAGGGAAGCCTTCATCTAAAGAAATTAAACTTTGTAAACCAATAATTGAGCATACGATTAAACAGGTTAAGCCTGAATGGATTGTAACTCTTGGTGAAATCTCAACTTGTGTGCTTCTTGGTGTAAGGTCGGTTAATATGACCAATATCAGTGGAACAGTTCAAAATTCGGAATATGGCAGATTTATTCCTTTGCTTCACCCATCTTATCTGAATTATAGACCTTACGAAACCCAGAAGTATAGAATATCCTTTCAGAGATTAAAAGAATATGTGTATAATACAGAAGTCAAAATTCCAAACATCTATAAAATTGACAATAATAACCCCGAAGCAAGAAAATGGTTCTTTGATAATTTGAATGGAAACCCTATTACTGTTGATGTAGAAACTACTGGTCTTGAATTGTTTACAGAAAAAGTAGATTTGCTCTCCCTATGTCTTGGTACGCAAGACCAAAATTGTATTGTGGTGGATTGGGCTTTGACTCAAGATAATAAATACAAAGAAATTCTTGAAAATTCAAATATACCAAAGATAGGACATAATTGTCTTCATGGAAATACAATTATACTTATGGCTAATGGTGAAAAACAGAAAATTAGTTATCTTTTTAATAATAAAGTTACTGATTCTGTACTTACATTTAATCCCGCTACACAAAAAATTGAATCGAAACGTATTACCAATTGGTTCAAGATAATAGACAATAATATTAAATGGAAAAAAGTAATAACCAAAAATAGTATAAATGGAACACAATCTCATAGATTGACCCCAGACCACAAAATCTATATTAAAAATAAAGGAATGGTTAGAGTAGATGAAGCAAATACAGAAGATTTATTACTTATTTACAGACCAAATCTCTCTAATATACAAAAACAAATTGTTCTTGGAAGTGGACTCGGAGATGGTTGCTTATATATAAAAAAGAAAAGTAAATCTAAAAATCCCAGTTTGGTTATTGCCCATTGCAAAGAACAAAAAGATTATGTGATTTGGAAACATGATATATTATATAATATATCTAATAAAATAAAAAAAGAAATAAATAATAGAGGGTTCAGTAAAAAAGGTGGAGTATTATATAGATTTCGTGTAAAAGCATTACCTGATTTATTACCTATTTATAATCTTTTAAATAAACAAAATAATATTAAAAAAGTTATAACAAATGAATATTTAAATCAAATGACCGCATTGGGATTTGCGGTATGGTTTATGGATGATGGTTCACTCAATAAAGGCAAAACAAGTGAACATATAAAAATTCATGCTAATAGATTTTCAGAAGAATCCATAGATATAGTTATTCAATTTTTTAAAGATAAATATAATATTCATTTTAGTAAGCATAGACGAAGGCATGATATGTATGATTTGGCAATAGGTAAACGATACGGGGGCTACGAGTTTATTCAAATGATTGCACCCTATATTCAACCTTGTCTTGCATATAAAATTCCATCCTTTTACAAAGGAAATATTGGGGAATTAGTACAACCCACAATTAATGATAATACTTATATTAATTATACTTACTCCGAAATACTTAAAATAGTAGATGCCCCAGCCCAAAATATGCAAAATATAAGATACTGTATTGAGGTAATTGATAATCATAACTTTTTTACAACTATGGGGTTAGTAAGTAACTGTAAATTTGACATTTCTGCACTCAAAAAATGCGCCAATATTAATGTTAGAGGTAGATTACATGATACAATGCTTGCACATTACTTGGATACAGGACAGGTTGGTGGAGCTATAATTTCAAATAATTTGAAGAATGTAGCTAAATCCTATGGAATACCTATTGGTCAAATCAAAGAAGTTGATAATACCAAAATGGGTGAATTACCAAAAGAGGAATTATATGAATATAATAAATCGGATGTTGTACTAACTACCTATTTGCACCAACGAATTCCGAAGCGTGAACCTGCTTACACTCTTTTATGTGAGGCAATTCCCATGCTTGCGGATGTTGAAGCGAGAGGATTGTTAATAGATTCAAAATATTTACAGGATATACTTTTACCAAAATACGAGAAGTTATGTGAAGATTCATTAGAAGATGTTTGTGATTTTGTTGGTAATAAAGACTTCAATCCCAATTCACCAAAACAAGTACGAGAATATTTAATTAAACAAAAGATTAAACTACCAAAAACTGAAGCAGGAAATCCGTCTGCTTCGGCAGAAGTATTAAAAACAATAACCCATCCGAGTTGCAAGAAAATACTAACCCACAGAGGATACGCTAAACTCCTGTCAACTTATATTAGACCTTATTTAGGCAAAGATAGGCTTTATTCTCATTATAATCTTACATTTACAGAGACAGGGAGAATTTCATCAGATTCTCCGAATGTCCAAAATATTCCCAGAGACCCTGAATTCCGCAAGTTATTTATTGCACCTGAAGGTTACTATTTCGTAAGTTTTGATTATAGTCAATTAGAACCTAAAATTTTGGCTTTCTTGGCACAGGATTTTGACCTTTTGCAAAGTAGAGATATTTATACGGATATGTTTAAACATCCAAGCATGTATAATAGATTGCCGACAAAAGAAGAAAGACAAATTTTTAAAACACGAACATTAGGTATGATTTATGGAAAAGATGACCCCGACTTTATGATAATTTTTTATAAGGCATTTCCCAAAGTTGCCAAATGGATTGCAAATGCAAAAGCTAAAGCATTAAATACAAGACGAATAGATATTCCATATACAAATCGTTGGCGTGATTTGAGTAAAGAGACTGATTTTGGCAAAATAAAACGTCTCGGAATCAACACACCAATTTCGAGCCCCGCTTCCGACATTACTGTAAATGCTTGCACCCAAGTATATAAGGCTGGATTTGAAGATGTACATATGTGTAATGAAGTACATGACGAAGGTGATTATTATATAAGAAAGGATTTGGTAGAAAAAGGAATTCTGAATGATATTAAACAAATTATGGAAGAATCTGTTACTCAAATCATACCAGAAATGAAGGACATTTTAAAAGTTGATTGTGAATACGGTAATTCTTGGGCGTTTTCATAAAGAAAAGGAGTTAATAATATGAAGAAAAATAAAGAATTATTATTGGCAGATGCGAGTGAACTGGCTACGTTAGTATTAGATTTAAAAATTCCGTATGATTGGAGTATGATTAGTAATTTCCAAAAGGTTATTTACCAAATCCCTTTTTTCTTGTATCACTTGATAAATAAAACAAAGTTTTCGAATAAAGACTCCATTCTTTCCAATCCAAAAAGATATAGTAAAATTTGGATTGACGACGGTATATTAGGATGTAAAATTATGTCAATGGCTAAAATACCAAAATACGCATACCCCGATGCAACGGAATTCAAAGATGGAATAAAGGAAATACTGAATAAATTAGAAAAATTAAAAAATAATTTAATCAAAGCAAAAATGATAAATGCCTGAATTTGTGTTAGTTAAATCTACTTATAAGATTTGCCAACAGTGCCAATGGAAAGTAAAAGAGAAGATTACACCAAAAAAGTATCATTTGATTATGAAATTTTATAAATATAAATGTGTTATATGTGGCACAAGACACAGAATTGAATTATGCCACGTAAACCCAAAAAGTATAGTAGTTTGCAATAGCTTTTATAATTTAATTCCAATGTGCAATTATGACCATAGGAAGATTTTGCATAATGAATAATTATATAACAATCTATACAAGTTACTCAGCTCCATATAATTATTATACAATTCCAAGAAAATGTGGATACATGGGATGTATTAAAGATATTGAATATATTTGTTTACTAAATTCTTTAGAAATAGGAACATCTTTCTACGGTTGGGGATGTAAAGAACATTTTGAAGAAATGCTGGAAATCAACCCAGATATTCACGAAAAATATTTTTCTAATCGGAAATTAAATAATGAAGAAAATTCTTTTTATATTAAGGGTTGGGATTTTACATAATGTTTAAATTATTTTTAAATAAAGAAAATATAAAAGAAACTACAATATATTCCACAATTGAATTCCTTGCTAAACCAGACTTTCTTTGTGTTGTTGGCGCAAAATTGTATGGTACTGAAACAGAAGATTCGGATTTAGATATAAGAGGTTTTACATTTCCATCACCAAATTTAATTTTGGGGCTTAAACGATGGGAATTATTTGAATATACCGCAAAGAATACCAATGAAGATACAGTCATTTGGGCAGTATATAAATTCTTCAAAATGTTGATAAATGGCTCTACAATTGCTTTTGAAATGTTAAATTGTCCAGAAAATTGGATTATTAGGCAATCAGAATTTGCTAAAGAAATTATAAAATACAAAAATTATTTTGTATCCACCAAAACTATTACATCTATGTTAGGATATGCCCAATCGGAATGGCGAAAAGTATTGGGCGAAACTACACGAAATCTGGGAGCTGTTAGAAAAGAACATATAGAACAAACTGGTTATTCTTATAAAAATGCTTATCATGCTATAAGAATATTACAAGAGGGAATTGAATTAAGTAAATATGGTTTTATCACATTTCCATTAGCTAATAAAGCCTTTTATATAGCTCTAAAAACTGGAAATATAGCGTTTAGAGATGTTGAATGTATTTATAAAGATAAGTTGGCGAATTTAGAATATGAATTAAAACTTAAACGAGAAGCTCCAAAACAAGATAATTATGAATTTATTAATGTATTGCTTTATCGTCTCAATTTAAAACATATTCTTTCCAATATAATTACTGTTAGTCCATTTGATAAATCAAGTTTTTGTGTTTAAAGGATAATAATATGCAAGAAATAACTGGAAATATTTGGGATTTTCATAAAGAAGGGCATTATGGATAAATCACAAGAAACATATTGGGTTAATGCTTTTGAAGAAATAGGAAAAATAAAAAGTAAATTAAAAAGATTTTATGTTGAAGATAAGGATTCTTGTAACGCATACTTTATATTAGAGGATTTGTTAGATTTATTACAAATAATATACCCAAAAGAATTATCTATTTCGGCAAATAAAAATAGTAAAAAACTGTGAAAAGGAAGAAATATGGAAATGTTGGTTCTAAAATGTAGAGATTGCAATACTTACTATCATATAAAAAACAAGAAATTACCAAGAAAGGAATTGAGGAAACTCAAGGATATGCCTTGTCCTAATTGCAAAGGAAAGCGTGTTTGTGTTGCTTATGAGATTTTGCAGAATATAGCATAAATGAACATTCCTTTATTAATTGAGATATTGTCATGGGTTGGAATAATAGTTCTTATTGTAATTTTGGCTTATATTTTTGGAGGTTAATTATGGACTGGTGGTTATTACTGATAACATCGTGGGCAGTAATTTAGTCTTTTAGTATCATAGGAAAACTAAATACTATCATTAAAAACCAAAAAGAGTTGGTAGCATTTACTGAAAAATATAAAAAATCAAAAGGAACGGCTTGGGGATATAATATACCAGAAAATAATTAAATTAAAATTACAAATGTCTATAAAAAGGAATTGAGATTGGTTGGAAATATTGGAATATATTATTTTTTCAGATTGCCATATATCAGAAAAAACATTACCACTGGTCTCCAGAGTATTTGACCAGATGATAGAATATAGCACCAAGCATAAAATAACTGATTGGCTATTTGCAGGGGATTGGTTTGAGAAACAAGAAGATGAAAAATATGACATCATAAACCAATCTTGGGAATTAATTAATAAGGTGAAAGAAAATGAAATTACCATCCATGCAATCAGAGGAAACCATGATAGAGTTTCTTGGAAATTACTTAAAAAGATAGGAATTTCATTCATACCTACTGGACATTATATCCATCCAGAAGGTAATTTTGAACTCGGACATTATGTGCCAAAAGAGATTCCATATTTCGGGGATAAGACGAAGCCCATGAAAAGTTTAGATAAGAAGAAAATATACTTTTTAGGGCATTGGCATCAGCCATCCCAATTAAATCAGAAAAATCTTTACTTTCTGGGCAGTCTTATCCCTGATAAATATGGAAATCCCGATGAAATATACAGGTGTGGGTTCATATATTTCAATACCCAAGACCTTTCAATTAAACAGATTCCAAGCAATATAGAAGGTAAATTTACTTTGAATGTAAAGAACTGGTTGCAAGCCATTGAAAATAAAATAGTTAAACCTAATGATTACATTAGAATACTGTGCAAAAATCAAAAGGAAATTGAGATGGCGGAAGCTACAATAAAGGAATTGAATATTAAAACCGCAAAGATATTTCCTGTTTTTGATAAAAAAACCAAGAAGATAAACAAACAAAATAATAAAATTCCATCCATCAGAGATTTAATTGAGAAGCATGGCAAAGAAAATGAATTAGATACAAAAATCCCACTTGATACTTTGAAGGGCTTGGGTCATTGAATTATCTTGACCTACTTACAATATAGGCTATGAGATTATTTTTTTCTATTTTATTTTTTTGTTTAATTCTCTATTTGGGTTTTTATCCTCATCAGCTAAATTTTGAGGTAGAAAGAACACCAAAAATTGATGAATATTATTGGGATAATTCACATAAAAATTTAATGACCTCCTCAGAGCGATTTTGGTTTTCATTATATGGAATAAAACCACATAGGAAGAATCCTTCTTTAATTGAAAAATAAGCAAGGATTTGATTATATAAATTTAGCAAATGAAAGGTTAAAAAAATATAAATGTCTAAAAAATCTGAAAAAGACGAATCAAAGAAAAAAGACCAACCGCACGGTATGAGCAGGGAAGAATATACTGCTTGGGTTAGGCAAGGAATAGGCAATGTAATAGCTTCAAATGAAATCAAACCTCGTGAGGTCATATCATCAGGTTCAATTTGTCTTGATAGGATTCTTGGTATTGGAGGATTTCCTAAAGGTGCGATTGTTGAATTATGGGGCATAGCAGGAAGTGGTAAAAGTACAATAGCTATAACTACTGCAATAGAAGCCCAAAAGAACAAAAAAACCGTAATATATATAGATGCTGAACATAGTTTTGACAATGAATATGCCAAATATCTTGGATTAGATTTTGATAGATTTATAAGACATAGTACAGATAATATGGGCAATTTTAGTGCTGAAAATATAATGAATATTACCAAGCAGGCATTATTAAGTCCTGATATAGAATTAGTCATAATTGATTCTTTACCTGCATTAATACCACGAAAGACATTGGAAGAAATGGAGGAAGACATTGATGAATCAGGGCGAAGTTTCCCCCTTTTGCCAGGAATTCTATCTCGGTGGTTGCCTAAATTCATGCAAATTACAGCATACGAAAATAAACTTTTGTTAGTAATAAACCAAGTAAGGGCAAATACTAATGCGGGTTGGAGTGTTTTTGCCCCACCTTTTATACGTCCCTGCGGAAAAGCGTTAGAACATGCAACTAAAATATTACTTCAATTAATGCCAAGTAAAGCAATTTCAGAAGGACAAAAAAATATAGGGCGGTGGGTCAGAGTTAAAATAGATAAATCTAAAGTTGCGAAATCCCAAGAAGGTGAGTTTCCATTAATTCAAGGAGAGGGTATTGATATTGTCAGGGAAGTGGAAATGCTTGCTAAAGAATTTAAAATTTTTGGTGAACAAGATGGTAAATATACATATAGAGACCAAGTAATTGGAAAAACTATTGCAGGGCTACGAGGATTTGCCAGAAATAATCCTACCTTATTTGAAGAATTGATAATGGAAATACGAAATGCAGAATAATAAGAAACAACGAATAGAAATTATTATTTAAAGGAGACTGGAAATGGATAGGAAAGCACAATTAAAAGAAAAAATTAAATATCGTAAGGAAATTTTAAGACAATTTAAAAAAGAGGTTAAACAATATTATGGGGAAAAATGCAAAGATTACGCTCTTGGTTGTATGCCTTGTAATGCTCACAAGATATTAGAAGATTTTGAACTTCTAATCGATGATTTAAATGAATCAGATAGATGGGAGACGAAAGATAAGTATAAATGGCTAATAGGGGGTGGAAAATGAATAAGCAGCTGTACCAATTATATAGATGTAAAGATTGTAATGGACTTATACAAGAACTGTACGATGAAACCAAGCATTTGCTCTGTCCACATTGCAATATCCCAAATCCACATAAATTATTGAGAATTGAGGAGATAGGAGATTTCCATGAAGAAGTTTTCCAAGAAAAGACTTGAAAAAGAATTTACGAACTTAAAACTTAAAAATAGTCCGTTATTTATAAAAAATCAGGAGGATAGTAATGAAAAAAGAGATATTGAAACTTTCTGATTACCATAGCGTTAGTATAGATTTTGAAATACATAACATTTTTGTAAAACATACTATTATACAAAGTATAGCAGATGCTTTCAACATTGATTATAACACTATAATATTAACGAGACCTATGAATGTTTTTTTCAAAATAGATAAATCGAAGAAACCCCAAAGAAAATCAATATATAAAACGTTAGATAAAGTAATGAAAGAAGTAGGTTTAAAAAGAGAAAGATTAGGCAAAAAACTTATAAATTAACACAAACAAAATGAAACTTGTAATGGAAAATTTTGGGTGCTTTGATAAAGCAGAACTTGAAATGCCCAATGGACTGCATCTCATTCATGGTCAAAACGGACAGGGCAAGAGCACTCTTGCTTGCGCAATTTCTTGGTTATTATATAATTATAATGATAAATTAGATTCCAAGCAGAATATTTCAAGTGTAATCAAGCGGGGGCAATCTTATTGTAAAGTCTCATTCGATTCTTGGTATAGGTATAGAGATAAAACCAAGAATGAAACTAACATTAAAGATGTAAGTAAATTAACACCAATATCTTATGATATTTACAGACAGATTGTTCATGTGAATTTTGCTACTTCAATCCTTCAAATGACATCAGGAAAGAAGAATAATTTATTGAGTACACTTTCTGATTCCGATGTTATAAATGATTGCGCCAATAAACTCAAGAAGGATTGCACTGAATTACAAACTATATATAATCAATATGTGAAAGAAATGTATGAGATTCAAGGAGTTGTGAAGGAATTTACTGGAATACCTAATAACGAATATAAAGATTTTTCCGTTGAGGACATGAATATCAAAATTTCAGATGTCCAAAATATTATAAATGATTACCAAGAAAATAGAAATAAACTTGTGGCTGAAAAGAACCATACTTCTCATGTTATAAATATATTAAATAACAATAAACTATGCCCTAATTGCCTTCAATCAATAGAAGATAATTATAAGAACATACAGGTAGATAAATTAAACGATGAAATGGGCGTACTTCATAATAGAATTCAGGTTTTAAATCTAAATATTGAATCTAACATTAAACAATTATACAATTTAGAACTTAATCTTGGTAATTATAGTAAATGGTGCAAAGTACAGGACAAAATTGCTCTGCTTACAGAAATTGAAACCAAGATAAAGAAATTGGATAAAGAAATTGATATTCATAAGAAATGGTATGAATTTTTCAGCAGTAGCGGAAGTAAAGGTGCAAAGGCTTCCCTTGCCAATACTTATATTAAATATCTTGAAGAATACATACGAAATTTACAAAATATATTTGATTTTAATTTGATTTTGAACTGGGAAGATGACGTTCTTTCTATCTTGATTGATAACATTCCCTATGAGTTGCAGGGCAATGGTATTAAACGCAGACTGGATATTCTCTTGAGTCTTGCGTTACGACAATTAGTTATTTATCTAAAAGGTGATTTAGGAATCTGTAATTTTTTGGTATTGGACGAATTATTTAATAATCTTGATACCAAAGGAATTGAAGATACTCTTGAATTATTAAAAGTTTTGAACATTTCATATCCAACTTATGTAATATCACCGAGATATGTAGATTTTGAATGGAATAGCACGATTGAAGTTAAAAATGGGAAAATTTTGGAGGAAAGTAAAGTCTAATGGGTTGGTTTGATGCCCTCGCAATCAGAACTCTTGACTCCTTTCAGGTTCTGACTCCTCCACCAACCCATTAGCTTATTTGTTATGAAATATTTAAACCAAATAGTACAAGGTGATTGTTTAGAATTAATGAAAGAATTACCTAATGAGAGTATAGATTTAATTGTTACAGACCCACCATTTGGAATTGCGTTCATGGGGAAGCATTGGGATAAGGCTATGCCTTCGGTTGGTGTATGGAAAGAGTGTTTGCGGATACTTAAATCAGGTGCATTTGCATTTGTAATGAGTTTACCAAGACAAGATGTATTAAGTCGAATGATTGTTAATCTTGAAGATGCTGGATTTAAAACTGGTTTTACTTCTATCTATCATGTTTTTGCCAGTGGATTTCCTAAAGCGGAAAATATAGGAAAAATGGTGGATAAGAAGTTGGGTATGAGCAGAGAAATTATAGGACAGAAAATACGAGGAGATGTAGAAAAGGCAAAGCAAACAGGAACAACATTCGCAGTTGCAGAAGCTAACAAAAATAATAAGGCAATTTTCGGATATGGAATAGAAAATATTACTGTTCCAGCATCAATTAAAGCTAAAGAATTAAATGGTTCTTTTGCAGGCTTCCAACCAAAACCCGCAGTAGAAATAATTTTAACGGTAATGAAACCTTTAAGCGAAAAGACTTATGTTGAGCAAGCATTAAAAAATGGGAAGGGAATAACGTGGCTTGCAGATTGTAAAATACCCCTTAAAGAAGATGTAGATAAAAAAGATTTACGTATTATCAACAGAAATATAAGGAAAGATAAAGATGGTTGGGGATTTAATGATAAGGTAAAAGATATGCCCCAAGTGTTAAAGTTTGATGGTAGATTTCCCGCAAATTTACTTGTTTCAGATAATGTACTTGATGACGGCATAATCAGAAAAAGTGGCACAGGTAATAAAAATAGCCAAAAATATGCAACTTGTTTTGCTGGATTAAAAGATGGATACCCAAGCATTTCAATAGGAGGGGATTCAGGTGAGTTTTCAAGATTTTTTTCGCTTGATGCCTGGTGGGAAAAAAAAGTTAAAGAATTACCCGAATCGGTACAAAAAGTTTTTCCTTTTTTGATAATATCAAAAGCAAGTAGAAGTGAGAAAAATAAAGGATTGGAAGATTTAGAAGATAAATCAAGAAGGACAATGGGCTGTGGTTTAACTGGTATAAGTGGAGATAGAGCAGGAATAAACACCCAAAAACCAATAGAATCAGGTGCAAGTAAAATGAAAAATATTCACCCAACTTGTAAGCCTTTTAAACTTATGTCTTATCTTATAACTTTAGGTTCACAAGAAAATGATATTATACTTGACCCGTTTGTTGGTTCTGGAACAACTTGTATTAGTGCTAAATTATTGAATAGGCAATACATAGGATTTGAATTAGATAATGAATATGTAAATATTGCTAATAAACGATTGGAGGCATATAAGTTATGAAATATATATTACAGATTATATTTCAAGTATATGCCAACAGGATTTGTAAGAGATTGGGAATACCAAAGATAAAGATTTACACAGATGCTAAACCTTATAAAGAAAACCCAACAGTTGGTGCATATTTTAATTTTGCTTTAATGTTCATAAAAATTTATACAAAAAATTGTTACTATAAAGATTGGTACAGCAAAAAGATGTGTTTATACCACGAACTTGCACACTGGTTACACTTTAACAAGGTTGGTTCAGTAGAATATAGTATTTTATCTGATGAATTACACCCAATGACCAAGCAAACTCCATATACTATTTATGATAAAGTAAAATATGAAAATTATTATCATGGGGAGGAATTTAGTAAGTATTTAGAACAGGTGAAAAAAATAGTCTGAAAAGGAGGTTTAATGAAAGTAATAATAAATAATCCTAAACCAAAGATTAAGCAAGACCAAAGACAGGAATTAAAGGATTTGCTTAATTAGCAGTCAAGATTTGGACTGTTATATATATTGAGTAAATATGTACTTGAATATATGCCCCCAGAAAAATTAAGAACAATTTTAAGACCAAGATATGCACATTTGGCGAAATCGAAAGATATTGAAGCCATTACACTTGTATCATATATTCAGGATTTTCTTTTGTCCGAAGCAGATATAGATACTATTAAAGAATGGATTCTTGCAAATATTCAAAATGAACAAATGAGAGAACTTCTATATGGTAAAGAATAAACTAAAGTTTATTACATAAGGAAAGCATTTGACATTTAGACAAATAGATGTTCTAATATAGAAATTATGCTTGAAAACTTACATTAAAAGGATTATAATATGACCAATAATAAGAATTTATATTTATTCTCTGGCAAAAAAGTGTTCGTTGCGGTCATCAGCGAACCCCTTTTGGTGCATATTCAAGCATTTGCCAGAGAATTCTTCAATGCCCCAAGAATGGTAAGTAAAATTACCTGATTGGGGCATTTTTATTTAGAAAGGAATGTGTAAAATGAAAGAATTATTACTTGAAATATATCGAACACCATCAAGCAAAAGAGAAGTAGTAACAGAGGTTTATAGGGGTGTTAGACTTATTCATATTATTCCTTACCAATTAAATGAAGAAGATAAATTTGAACAGATTGGGGTGGGTATAATCCTAACCAGAGAAGAATGGAATCTTATAACTGAAAAATTGAAAGGAATTTAAAATGAATAGAATGGATTACATTTCTATTATTATCGCTGGCATTGCTCTGGTAATATCAACATTCAATATATTGTATTGTTTCAGATATTTAGAAAAAAGTAAAAAGTATAATATGTATAATATAGGTTATCCTACGGAATATACTTACCCAAGTACAGAATTACCCTACCCAGATTTAGAAATTGGAGAAAAAGCTCTAACTTCTAATACAAATGAAACTTTGATAAATAGAGGAATGGGTGGAAATATTTTAATAGATAATTCTAAATTAAAAAAGAAAGGAATTTAAAATGATAATGGAATTTCACGGAAAAATTGACTTTATAAATACACTGGACGATAAACTTATTTATGAATGGGATTGTTATAATGTGGATTTACCTTTTATCCCCCCAATAAATAGTTGTATTATTCTCTCTCAATCTTCTATAACTATACACCAAGAAATAAAAGTAGAAAGTGTAACATTCACAGATAAGGATATTTATATACTTTTCTACAATATTGTATATCCAATGATACATACATCAATCTCTGAAATGCTAAAAGAATTTAAAGAGGGTTTAGATGTATGGTTAAATTCTCATAGATGTTCTGGCTATAATATTGAAATAGATGAAATTGAAGAAAAAGACTACCAAAGAGTAGAAAAACTATTACTTGAAAAATTTGATAAAGCGCATAAATCAAACTACAATTTTTATATTTCAGAAAATAGAGAAGCTTACAATTCATCCAAAGGGGGTAAATTCATACCATGAACACTCAAACCATTGCAAAATATAAAGTTACAAACAATCATAAAAAAGAAATAATTAATCAAAAAAATGAAGAAATTAAAAAATATAATGAAGATAACCCAAATAAACATAAGTATTTAGAACAAGAAAAACATAAACAATATATGACACATTATACCCAAAATTATATAGATAAAAAAGGTAAATATTGGTATGACGAAATATTAAGAGATATAAGTGTAGGAGAATACAGAATTTTAGCACATATCAAGAATAAAAGAGGAATATGTCAGAACCCAAAGCAAGAATTTAGACATAAATTCTCTGATTGGTATATAACTGATAGACAGATAAGACTTTACATACAAGACTGTTTAGAACGTAAATTTAAGCATAAATCTGTTCTTTATCATATAAATAGCTGGAATGATATAATGAATGATGATTTAGAGGTTATGCTAAACTATTTTATAGATAAAGAATACCTTTACTATGAAAAAATGCCAAAAGATAAGATGTGGGTATTCTACGATATAAAAGTTATGGCAAGATTGGGAATATTAACTATGAGGTATTATGAAGAAATTCCAGAAGATTTTAGAGATAAAATAGGCAAATTTATGAATAAAAACGTTAAGAACTTATTGAATAATACTTTAGAAGAATACCCAATAGATATAGAGAAAGCAATAAAATCATTCAAAAAAAAGATTAGAGATTATATTCAAAGAGTTAGAAAGGAAGAAGCTAAAAAGAACAAAAAAGAACTTAAAAAAATCAAATCAGGTCGGAAGTTAAATCAAATAAAAAACAACGCTTTGGTAATTAAACCCCCCCTATATTATAGACATAGTAATGTTAATTCTTTTATAGAAGAAGTAAGTACAAGTACAGCACCAAGAGAATTGATATATGCTAAATCTATTGAATGTCAGAATGATAGTCCTGATGAATTAGTTAGTAGCTTATCTGATATTGATTCTTGTAATATAAAAGATTCTGATAGTATTGGATTAGATTCTGAAGGCATAGGAATTGGTAGTCTTGGTGATAGGGTCAAGGATTTGGAATATGAGATGGAAGTTTTTAAGAAGTCTTTTGGTAGGGATTCTGATGTCTTGGTGCAAAGGCATAAGGAATTGGTAGAGGAGTTGAATGGAAGAAGCAAAGATAATCTTGGTAATGATGATAGTGATGGTATTTTGAAAATTACAGATGATTGTAATTTTGAGGAAAACCAAAATGAGAACATTCATAGAGAGCATGGTCGCTGTGCTTTGGTTGGTAATATCACCCCTCTTGACACTAATGGGAATAATTTGGGCAATACTGTACTTTTAAATGAGAAAATTACATATAACTTTAATTTTGGGGAGATAGGAAATGAAAGAAAGCATACGCTTGAATATAATAGAAAAACTACTGTTGGCAATCGTAATTGTTTTAGGAATAATATCAATAACTACAATAATATTTGTAATGTTGGCTGTGTGGGGAATAACCATATCAATAGCAGGAACAATATTAATGCCTCTCACCGTTACGATATTGTTGACAACACTAATTACACTGCTAATACTCATGTTTCTAATCCCCATTCAAAAGAAATTATAAATGATTGTAAAATCGTCAGCAATGCCTCTAATTTCAACTCTGACATGTTGGTGTGTTCTGACTCTAATTTTCAATCAGAAAGGCTTGGCGGGGTATTATGCCAAGCTCTTGGTGAGGCTTTTATGGGTGAACCCAGACTCAATATTGAGAAAATCACCAAATTAATAGGTTCAACCTACTATACATTGCCTTCTCAAGAGGTCAAATCTAATCCTGAACCCAAACCCAAAGAATCTAATTCGCTTGATGCTCTTGATTACCGAGAATTCTATTCCCATTACCTTGAGATGGACGATTATGAAATGCCCAATGGCGATGTAAAAGCATTTTGCCCATTTCATGGTGATTCCGACCCAAGCCTTTCAGTCAACCTAAAAACAGGTAAATGGTATTGTTTTGGGGGCTGTAAAAGTGAATGTAGAGGGCATATATACGAATTCTTGCAAAACATTTACCCCAATGAGTTTAAAACTTTGAAAGAAGCAAATAGATTTATTGCTTCTGGCAAATGGAAGGAATGGTCTCCTGAACTTTCCTATCCAGACGGTATTCCAGATAAACAAAAACTTAAAAAGAAAGCATGGGTCAAGAGGGACATAAAAGCAACGGAGACTTATATTTACGAATCTTGGGACGGAAAAATCAAATATTCAAAGACTCGCTATGACCTTTCAGATGGGTCAAAGACCTTTCAAATAAGTGATGACCGCATTGGTTTTTCAATTTTCTATAAGGAAAAGGGTATGGTAGAAGCACTCAAAAATGGGAAGGATGTCTATATTGTTGAGGGCGAGCGTAAGGTGCATGTGCTTGAGAGTCATGGATTTACAGCAACATCACTGGATACAGGCTCTAAATCGGTAATCAATCCAAGACTTCTCAAGTTAATCAAAGATAATTGTAATGGAAGCAGGTTTATTCTTTTACCAGACCATGATAGGATTGGTGAGGAATACATGGAACGCTGGAAGAAACATCTTGACGAACTTGGTGTTGAAAACAAGATTATTAAGTTGCCTGTTGATGCGAAAGAGGATATAGTAGATTATTTCAATCAAGGGCATTCAAAAGAGGATTTACAAAAATGTTTAGAATCTTAAACTTAATTAAACTATGATTGTTATAATTTGAGAAAGGAAAGAAAAAGTATATGTTACAAAAAGATTTGAATGATTTGATAAGAGCACTAATATTTAATGATATTATTAAAAGAATAAATTATTTAACAGATTCCGAACCTTATCAAAATAATAAAAGGGAATTAGAAAATTGGTATGAACGATTGTTTAATACTTTTGAATGGACAATGTATTGCCTTAATCACCAATATCTACCTTCGCACACGTCAGCTTTTATTGATACCTTTATTCTTGGTTATTTTGAACGTATTAAAAAAGAATGCCCCAATCTTGTAAAAAGTTGGAACAATAGAATAGATATAGATGCCAAAAAAGGTAAACATCATTTATTCTTTTATTTGAGGAAATGGCTTGGTAAAGATAACACATTATTGCGTAAGTTACCTCCACATTTATAAGAGGATTTATTTGGATAATTATAGGTGGTTTAAACATATTTGTTAGTGTACTGCATCTTCTTACACTTTTTGGGAATTAGGAAGGACAAAATAAATGGGTATGAAAACAAAGGTAGGATATGAAAGTTATATAGGTAAAATAAAAGACGCAGTTATAACTTTTCATGGGAATATGGGGGAAGTACAATTAAATTTTAGCAATATTAGCTTGGAAGAATTGACTGAAGAATTACAAAAAACCCAATCTTTTATTCTAAAAGGTGAATTAAAGGAAAATAAATGACTAAAGAACCAAAATCTTATCTTTCTAATTTTGTTAGATTAGATTCTATTGGTACGAGATTAGTTCAAATAGCTTTGTGTCCAGACAATCCCAATGCAGTAGAAATTCAACGTATTTTTGTTATCTGGGAACACCAAACACCAGAACCAAAAAAGATTGAAGGAATAAATATTGAAACTGATATACAATTGGGCTCATTAAATCATGATGCAGATAGTTGGGACTTCCACCAAACTTTATATGCCACAGGTAAAGGTACATATTACGTTTACGTTGAATTTTATGACCATTACAGCAGGGGCACACAAAAACATACATCTGTTATTTGGTGCAACAAAAAAGATTTGGTATTAGCTGTTAAGGCTTGTTATTATACAGAATGTCTTAAAAAAGACCCTGAAGGTAGATTTGATTGGAATATAAAAAGAAAACTGAAAGAATTAGGGGAATGGACGGAAGAAGATGATATATTTGCCAATGATATAAAAGCTCAAAAAGATATTGTTAATAATCTTGACGATAAATCTTCAGATTTAATCCACAACCTTGGTTATAGTTTAGATTAGAAAACGTAAATGGTTATTTTAAACGATAGATTGACTTATTATATAGCATGGTTTTGTGCCAGAGTTTTTAGTGAAGAACTTTGTACTAATTGGGAAGTGTACTTTTTCAAGTTATATTTTAAATACCATTACAATTTTTATCTCGCTTTAAGATATATGTTAAAGAAATCTTGGTTTATTAGGCAAACTTTTGAGAAAAAGAAGAAATAATGGATATAATAGAAGTTAGTGGTAATGATGTTCATAATACACCCCAAATACAAAAAAGTGTTCATATAATGCGTATTTACCCATCCAATTATATTAAAATACTTAACTGTTCTTTAACTAATGATACTATCAAAATAATTTTGGAATTTAAAAATTTAAAAAATATTCAAATTAGAGATTGTGAACTTGATATGGATTCAGAAGATGGTTTGATAGAAAAAAATTTTTATAAAATAGAGGAAGATAAATGACAACACTTTCACCAAGAGCACAGGCAATATTTGAAAAGAAATACACATTGGATGGGAATGAAACTTGGGAACAATGTGTTAAGAGATTTGTTGGATTGCTCACAGATGATAAGAAGAAACAAAAGCAATTCTTTGAATTCATTTATAATATGGAGGGATTGCCTGGTGGGCGTGGTTTAGCCTGCGCTGGAACTACCAATGCACTAATGAACTGTTATACGTTAAATGTAGATGATACACTTGAGAGCATTACAAAAACACTTCAAGACTTCATATTGGTAGAAAGTAAAGGTGGGGGTGTAGGTATTGATTTGAGTAAATTAAGAGGGCGGGGTGCGCCTATATATAGAAAAGGGCTTGTAAAAACTGCTAAAGAGGAAAGTTGTGGTGCAGTTGGTTTTGCAGAGATATATCATTCTGCTGCTTGCGCAATAACTGGGGGGTCTGGTCGCAAAGGTGCTACACTTGTAAGTTTACGATATGATAGTCCAGATATATTAGAATTCATTAAAGCTAAGCAAGACCATTCCAAATTCAATTCCTTTAACATTAGTGTTGGTGTAAATGATGAATTCTTTAAAAGAATCAAGGAAGGAGGTCAAAAAGAAATTGAACTATGGCAACTAATTGTTGAAGGAATGATAAATAATGCCGAGCCTGGATTGTTACATTTGGATAATATAAATAAATTTAACGCAATTTCTTACCTACCAGATAGTTATATATATACAACGAATCCTTGTGGGGAGCTTCCACTTGCACCTTATTCATCCTGCGCTTTATTTTCAATTAATTTATCTTTATTACCAAATATTAATCATAATGATTTCTACCGAGAACTAAAAAAACGTGTGGAATTAGGTATTGAAATTCTTAATTATATGCTTGAAAAAAATGATTATATATTACCAGAAAATAAAAAAGTGAGCTTGAGTCATAGAAGAATTGGACTTGGAGTCTTTGGTCTTGCACACTATTTGGTTCAAAATGGTGTTAGATATGGTTCTTTTGAATCATTGGAGTTGATTTCCAAGTTATTTGAGACATTTAGAAATTTGAGTTATGAAGCAAGTACCAATTTAACTGATACCTTTGGACAATTCAAGGGATTTGATGCAGAAAAGTATTTAGCCAACCCATTTTTCAAAGATTTTGATGAAAGACTCATTGACTTAATTCGAAAGAAAGGAATAGCAAATTGTGCAGTAAATACTTGCGCTCCTACTGGTACAATCAGTCAGCTTGCAGATACAACATCAGGTATTGAGCCCATCTTTGAACTTTCTTACATGCGTAAGGATTCGCTTGGTGAAAATGAAATCAAAGACCCTCTTTATGAATCTGGGAAATATGATAAAAGTTTATTTGTTACTACCAATGAAATCACGCCAGAGGAACATATTGCAGTTCAACGAACAATCCAGAAATATCTTGATGGTAGTATTTCCAAGACCATTAACTGCTTACCAGATAAAAAGTTATATGAAAAATTAAGCAAACTTCTTCTTGAGAATATGCCCTATCTCAAAGGAATTACTGTCTATGTCAAAGGTTCAAGAAAGCATGAGGTATTATCTTCCAAAATCAAGAAAGAGGATATGCCTTCTATGATGCCTGCCATACGGACAAAACATAAAATAGGTAAGAGTACAGTCTATCTTTTCACTTCTTATTACAAGGATTTACCAAAGGAAATATTTGCCTTCACAGGTGAGAATGAGGAGGTTGGTGCATGCGAAGATGCTCTTTGTCGTTCTATAAGCACCATGTTGAGGTCTGACTTTTCTATTAAGGAGATTACCAAACAATTATATAAGGCTCGTGGTATACACATTAAGGCTTTGCCCCAAATAATTGCCAATAGATTAGAAGCATTTTTAGATATTGACGAGAAATGTGAAAAATGTGGTGGTAAAATTGTTAAATCAGAAGGATGTTTTTTATGTTTAAGATGTGGTGATTCTAAATGCGGTTAAGATTATGAAAGATAAACTAAATCATTATATTGCTTGGTTCTGTGCGAGAGTATTTGCAGAAGATATGGTTTTTAATTGGGAATATTATTTAGATAGGCTGTACTGTGATTACTCCGTCAGCTAAAGCAGACAGCTTCTACGGATTGGTTACCGAGAGATTGTAGTCCCAATCTCAAAATGTTAATGGAGGCATTATGGTCTCGGTCAATTTCAAAACCGCAAGAGGAACAATGATGAACACGGTCAGAAAGTTTTTTAACCTGTCTGTATCCACATTTGCTACAAGTCTGACTTGTATACGCAGGATTAATTTTTACCAATTTTCTACCAGCATTTTCAGCTTTGTAGGAAAGATATTGAGCAAATTGTCCCCATGCTACATCACCGATACTTCTATTGATAGACCTAAAATTACTTTCTTTCATTTTGTTAATATTCAAATCTTCAATACAAATTATCCCGAACCGATTAACAAGTTTTCTGGCTTCTTGATGACAAAAATTATTTCTTCTATTGGCAATTCTTTCGTGGATACGAGATACAATCTTTTTAGCCTTCTCTCTTATAGGAGTTCCCTTTTCAAGTTTAGAGAGTTTTTTTTGAGCTTTTACAAGAGCCTTTTCTTCCTTCTTAAAAAAGTGGGGGTTTTCTATCTTGCTTCCATCAGAGAAGGTTGCAAAGGACTCAATTCCTACATCTATACCAATGGTCTTGTTAGATTCAGGAAGTATTTTAGGCTCAACAGTGCAAGAGAAAATAGCAACCCATTTACCAGTTGCAGACCTTCTGATTGTGCAAGTTTTAATATTTTCAGGTTGCCGATGAAGTTTAATCTTGGTAGTGCCTATTTTAGAGAGCTTCAAACCTTGTTCAGTTATATCAAAACCAACTTGTGGAAATGTAAAGCTATCATACCGTCCTTTTCCTCTAAAGCGGGGATAGCCAGGCTTTTCACTGGCTTTAACCCTATGAAAGAAGGCTTTAAAGGCAAGGTCAATGCGAATAGCCACATTTTGCAATACTTGAGAATGAATACCTTGAAGGGTCTGTCGTTCTTTTTTAAGTTTAGGAATAGAAACCGCTTGAGAATGATAATTAATACTTCTTTTCTCTTGTTCCCAAGAGTTTTTGCGTTCTTCAAGAAAATGATTGTAGAGCCAACGACATTCGTCAAGCCATTGGTTCATAATTCTTTCTTGTTTCTTAGTCGGATATATTCTATACTTAAAGTTAAGCATAACTATATTATACATTTAAATATATTAAATAGTAAGCAAAATCTTTCAGAAAAGGATGGTGGCATTCATCCACCAGCTAAAGCAGGTGGTCTTCTGTTATATTTTATACTATAAGAATATTTCTAAACAATCCTCTTTATGGATGAAAATGCTATTTGAACTTCGCTATATATTGTGGAAAACCTATTTTATAAGAAGATATATACAATCTAATTTGAATAAACCAAATGATTGAAATTGAATCCCAAATAGGACTTGTAACTATATATTGTGATATGCCAGATTGTTCTATTAGCGAAATATTTGGTAAATATATTGGGTATATAAGTCTTCAACGTATTTCAATAAAAATCAGGCAACATGGTTGGATGATTAAAAAGGATAAGCATTTATGTATGATTTGTAGGGAGAATCATGCTGGGAAAAATCAATAAGCGGAAGTGGTTTTGGATTTTATACTTTATTTGTGTTTAATTCTATAAACATTTGCAATTTTCAGGGGATTTAGAAATGATAAAATATCTATCAAGGAAAGCAAAAGCCAAATGTTGTGTTTGTAATAAACATGCCCAGATAGAATTGCCTATTGACGAACAGATAGATTATGCTTATTATCACGGATATTGTGATAAATGCAAAGATATAACTGAATTTGAAGTTAGAGCATGGCATAATCTTTTATAGAAAATTAGGCATAGAAACTACTTGATTTATCTTGCAGAGAAATTGCCTACTTCTTTCTTGTATTTTCTCCTTGACTTTACAAAAATATTTATGTAATATAAATAATGCTCATTAACAAAGCCTATAAATTTAGATTGTATCCTACCGATAGCCAATCGGTCAATTAAGTGTGGTAGGCATGGATTGTGCCAAACCTAAACGCTTGTGGAGAGGTGGTGCTGTAATGCCCCTCGTTGAAGCGAGAAGCTGACTGTTTTAGCTGTCAGAGTAATCACCCGATTATATCGTTGTATCCGATTACATATAGAGTTCCTGAAGGAGTAGTACCCCCTACTTTATATTCCAGTCCAGTAGAACTACAAGGTACTTCACTTTGTATCCACCCAGTAGTAGCATGTAATTTTACACCGCCAATGGCAGTGTTTACACTTGCAGGTCTGACGAACATGCTTGACCCAGCCCCCAAGTTAGATAACATTCTGACATTTCTACTCAAATAAGCCGTTCCAGTATAAGGCACAGACTTACCAAGATTAGCAACATTAGTGAATGTGGTAACTGTACCTGCAAGCAGTACATTGCAGTCAGCATCACTTGGTGTATCCACAATGGAAGTGTTTGTGTAATAGACACTATTATCGCTTTGGTAAAATTGTCTAAATTCCTCAACAGTAGATTTTGTCCTTATTGCACCAATTCTTACGGAATAATCATAACCTGAAGGTAATGTAGGACTTGTACTGTTCAAAGAAAGCAAAGTATTGAATGTTGGAGATGTTCCTATTGCCGAACTACCCAAATCTATAATCAGATAGATGTAATACCAAGTATTAGAAGCTAACGAACCTGTGTCCAGACCATTTACACCAGTTCCAGCAGTATCAAGTGTTTTAGATAAAGAGGACGTACTATACCCAACGCAACTAATAAAATCTGCTGTAATATCCAACTTTGTTGTTGGTGTAGTATCATCATTGGTTATTACCAGATTCTTATAAAATAACTTATTTTTGAGAATTGCTGTTATTGGAAGCCACTCTGTCCCATGAAGTTCATACAATTTCTTATTTGCAGTATCATAGTAAAATTGACCATCCACTATATTTCCTGTTGGTGGGGCAGTTCCACTAAAACAACTTCTTACTGAATCTACTCTTGTTTTCAAATTTTCAACATTTTTTGTCTCACTACCAGCATTGGTAGCCACATTTGGATAATTTTGTCCCATTGGTTCAATCTCCTAAAAATCACCACGAATCTATCTTCGGGGTGTAGCTGAAATCCTCTGAATCATCTGAACTGATATTATTACTTGCGGTAACATTACTTCCGCTACTTTTTACATAATCCCTATGTGTATTCCATTGTGATATATTATTGGTTACAGTAGTTGTGTTGGATGCTGTACTTACTTCAATTCCCTCACCGCCATTAAATCTACAAACATTATAATCAATTACATTATTTCCTACGCCGTTATCTCCATCAATATCAATACCATCCACTCCATTACGTTCACACCAATTATTCTTTATCGTATTGGTATCTCCATAAACATTAATACCATCCGAAGCATTACCAATACACCTGTTACTGTCCATAATATTGGAATTGCCATTCACATCAATTCCATGCTCCGAGAAATCCCCATTATACATAGAAAGATTATTTTGTATTGAATTTGAGTTGCCATTTATAAAAATTCCATCAAGGGCATTATTATTGCAAATGTTATACTGAATTAGTGAATTTGATGGAGTTCCAGCCCCAGCAGAAATGCCGTAAGAAGTTAAAGATTTTGATATTTTATTTTTCTCAACCACTGCGTTAGTACCGTTAATATAAACACCTTGAGAATTAACATTACTTATAGTACAATTTTTTACTGTATTTGAATTACATGAATTTGCATCTGCCCTTACCCCGCAAGCATTAATACCGAGCATATTGCGAATATTAAAACCATCTATAATAGTTCCAGTAATGGGGTTTGTTCCATTACCTATTCTAAACCCAGAGTCATTCTTCCCAGTACCATCTACAATGACGCTTGTTCCCATTGCCTGAACAGTTAGATTATTCAGGTTTTGGGATAAATCATTTTGGTAAATCAAAATGGTTTCATTATACGTTCCATTTTGTACCTGTACTGTATCCCCTGAGTTTGCAGCTTGAACTGCTCCTTGAATAGTGAGGTAAGTCCCTGGAACTGCTCTGATTGTCATTTAGTATTCCTCACATTCCCATTCCCATTCAATAGTAGCATTGGTTACTGCTGTACCTGAAGCATCCCTGAATTTAGTTGTAAAGCCACCATAAGGCGGATAATTGGCTTGAAGCAGGCTTCTATCTTCAATAGTTTCATACAAAGCCGTACTTGCCGTGTATGTCTTTACTCTTATTTTTGGTACATAGTTAAATCTTATATTGAAAGGTACTTTAGTTCCAGAACTATCAATTCCTATTCGTTTGCCAGAATCACGTTTTAAGGTAAGTTTAACCTTATGTTTAATATCATCTACCTCAACATTGGTTTGATGGTCTTTTACCACAAACTTTGCTCTCACTCGATAATAACGTATCTCATCATATATCTTTTGAGGAGAATACATCTCCCATTCTTTGGTATCCAAATCATCCTTATCCGAAACTCTGACTTTTATGACAGGTGGGTTTACTAATTGTTTGAATTCATCAAAATAATGGCTACGAGAACGCATTTTATATCCTACACCAGTCAATTCTTGAGTTATAGGCAACGGATTATCGTCATCAAACCTTACATTATTATTTGTCCCACTGTAATTAGATATTAGTCGCCTTGTAAGAGCAGGTCTTGCGTCAGGATGATTTGTAAGTACAAGCCTGTATCCTCTATAATAATCATCTTGTAGAGTTGGTAATCCATCTGCCATACTTTCATCTGTTTTCAATTTAATCCTGTTAATTGTGTTCTTCTTTCGTTGAACTATTCTATCATTGAGCGAATCAGCAATATATAGGTAGTCAGTATTTACAAACATACCATGAGGAAAATTATATCTATCTTTACCAAGACCATAATTACCATGACTTCTATCGCTATTATAATCTAAATAATCCGCTCCACTTGTATCATAATCGGCACAATATAGGGTTGAAGCATTGTAATCAAATGTGGATATGTATAAATATCCATCATAAGTACCATGAGCAACGGCATCTCCATAGATACCATAGGCAGGTTTATTCAATGTACCGTCAAACCCATCTATATCAAGGTAAGTTAAACTTGTATTAAATATTGAGATTTTATAATTACCAGCAAGTTTACTACGATTAGTTACATAGATATTAGTTCCATCTGACCAAGCATCCGTAGGATTGGCTATCTGACCGCTTCCATAAGTGCTTGTAGAAACAAGGGCAAAATTCTTATCTATTTTTGCAAGTCCAATAGTACCAAGTATATATAAATTATTTGAATCATTACACATAGCATAAGGCGTATCTGCGTAACCAAGTAAATTCTCAATAGTCTTGGTAGCAACAAGACTGAAATCATGTTGAAATTTATGAAGCAGATAATCCTGTCCTACCAAAGCAATACAATATAAATATTGGTCATCAATACATAAACCATAAGGCATTTTGAAATTTGTATTTGTATATGAATCTGCCACATTTAATGTCTTGGCATCAATCTTGGTTAATCTATCATTTACATAATCAGCAATATATAAATAGTTATCATTGCCTACAATATCTTGCGGACTAAATAAAGTATTTACTGATGGTGTTGGTAATGAAGACCCCCCAACCCAGCCAAGACTTGTATTCATTTGGTCAATTATTTGTTTATCTCTGAATGTAATATATATTTTACTATTATAAAATCCACCCATCGTATTGGAAGCAAATTGCCATGCACCACCTATCATGCCAAGATTGATTGCTGATTTCCCATTCAAACTATCCACTGTGCTCACCGTTGTCAACGTGGTAGTTTCCATCTTGGTAATCTTGCTATAAATATCTTGATATGGTACACCATCAAGACTTACAATATAAATATTACTTGTTCCATCAGCGCAAATACCTGTTACCTGCTCGTATGTTGATGCGCTTGTAGCTGATAGAGCCATTGAAGCCTGCGTTATTTTGATTATAGCTTTTGAATCATTACGCCAAGTATAAACATTTGTACTATCTCCCCATATTCTTGTAGGTGCGCTTCCTGCCGAAGTATAATCACTAACATAAGTTAAAGCCATATCAGATTTTATGACTCTATTTCTCCCTGTATCACAAATGAATAGATTGGTGTTATCCGTCCATATACCAAGAGGGTTGACCAGAGTTAGGGCATTAAAAGTAGTAGCTTTTGCTACCAATACCAAATCACTTTGTTGTCTTTTGATTACATAACCACTACTTTGTAATGTATAATAGATATATGTACCATCCCCTGTAATACCAAGAGATTGGTCATCAATCGCAGTAATGACTACATCTGTATCCATGACCTCGTCAACAAGAGAAAGGTCGGAAAGTCTTCGTTTTTGAAGGGCATGTTTGTCTTTATCTGCAACATACACATATACATACGTTTGAGTATTATCTATCCAGAAACTTTTGAATGTAAGCAATGCAATCTGGTCAGGGTCAGATGAGCCAAATTGAGCTTTATATCTGGTTTGAGCGGGTAAAATATCACAAGTACCTCTAATATCAAGGTTTACCCTGCCCTTGCGATTCATCTGGTAACTTGAGGAGGCATATTCAGTATATAGAGGTCTCCAATCTACCACTACATTTAATCTTGCACCGTAGTAGATTTGCCCCAAATCAATTTTATTTGTATCGTATTTACCTTCATTAAATGGATATTTCCAAGAAGCATAATTCTCAAGTCTTGGGTCATCTGGGTAAAGTTCTTCCCATGTACCATTTACAGGTTTATGTTTTGAAGCATTGATGGGCAAAGTATAAGGACTATCGGTTGGCGTATCTGTAAATATACGGTTATAAGTAACAAAGCCCATACGTCCATCTATTGTAAATGTAGATGTTGCCCCTGCTCCGCCAAAAGGCATTGACCCGAATGTTCTACTACCAAAAGTTGCCATTATTCGTTATATTCCTCTATCTTGCCTTCCCTGTCCTTATTTACAATCTGCATCAATTTCAATATTTTATTATCACTCATTAATAATTTCCTTTATAAATCAAAACTACTTCCAACAAAACTATTCAATTCTCCTTCTTTCATTATAACTATTATGTCTGGATTAGCTTGTCTTTTAAGTCTTTCCAATAAAGTATCTGACTCCTCTGGCTGAACAGTAATTAGCTTTTCTTTAACTTTTGCTATAATTTCTGCCTTTGTTGGGTTAGCCGATAACTCATTTGCCAAAATTGTTATATCAGTGTGCGTTCTTTTGTTAGAAGTAGAACTTACAAAATCCAAACCAATTACTATGTGCTTCAAATTACCAGTAATACCATCCTTTATAATATCATGTCTCTTAACTTCTATACTCATTATAATTCTCCTTCCTTATCTGCAAATCTTGTTTAAATTAAAATCCATATAGTCCATGTCAATTAAATCGGTTGCGCTTACTCTTGTCCCATCAGTATTGTAAGTCTTCATTCCATGTCCAGTAGAACGAGTCGTAGGAATATTTGTAGTAAGAGTATTCGTTCCACCAGACCAAGCAATTTCATTGCCACTTGAATCGTATAAATAAAAAGTTACCTGTGTAGCATCTGCATTTAATTGTAATGTAGCCCTGTACCATGTTGCCGTTGTTAGAGTAATGCTTCCAGTCGTTGAACTTCTTGTACTGTTATTTGATGTCTTGCCAATAAGGGTTAAATTATCAATTCTAAAATACACCCCATCCACAAACTCGGCTGCTCCACTTTGGTCTCCAAAACCCAGCATGATAATAGTGCTTGCATTAGAGGCGGGCAAGCTAAAAATAAATGTAGATTCTTCTTCGCCACCCAATAGTAAGGATGAATTATTCCCAGTCATAGCCATTCTTATTAACCAGCCAGAATTTGCGGTTAAAGCTGCTGCTGCAAACCGTCCCTGACCTGGATGCGCAAAAGAACCCTCCAGATATGTTGCAGTTCCAGATGACAAAGCTGCTGACGAACCCCAAATATAACTTGGTACTGTTGCCGTAGACAGAAATTCGGTGCTAAACAATCCAGGCACTCTTGAAGTGTGGGTATTAATCCTTTGCCATCTTTCGCTGTCTTTAAATTCATATACGTTGTTACTTGTGTTATAAAGAACAATACCCGTTGCAGGTGAGGAAATGGCATTGCGTTGCGCAGTGGTCATGCGGGGCGCAAGGAAGCCTTTGGTCGTGGAGGTTAAGTCAAGAATGGCGGTGGCTGCTGGCGAGGTTGCACCAAGGCTAACGCCGCCAGTGCTTATTGTTGTGCCAGTACCATCAACACCAGTGGCAAAGATGATGTTGCCAATGCTTAACTGATTGCTTGCTGTGGCAGATGGCGCATCTATGTCATAGCCAATTATCAAATTATTTGAGCCAGTAGTTAGGTTATTGGCTGCTTGATAACCTATGCAGATATTATTACTACCAGTGCTAATATTATATGCCGAATTAAACCCGAAGAAGCAGTTGTTAGAACGAACCGCAGTGATTGTACCAATTCCAGCACCTACACCTACTGCCGTATTATTGCTGCCAGTGGTATTGTCTCGGTTGGCATCTACACCAACGCCTACATTGTAATTGCCTGTCGTATTTTCTCTTAGGGTATCCCACCCAAAAGCACAGTTCCATGTACCTGTTGTATTTTCAAGAAGGGCGTTTTGACCGATTGCTATATTATCACTTGAAGTAGTATTATTACCAAGTGCATTGAAACCCACGGCAAAATTATAATTCCCTGTCGTGTTATCGGTAAGTGCATCATTACCAATTGCGCAATTATTCGTGCCTATGGTATTGGCATCTAAAGCTCTTTGTCCAACTGCAAAGTTATGAGTCCCTGTGGTATTTGCACCAAGTGCAGTATCACCAAAAGCAATATTATAACTCCCTGACGTATTTAGGGTGAGCGAACTTTGTCCGATTGCTATATTATTACTGCCTGTTGTATTTCCACTGAGAGCAAGATACAATCCAGCAAAGTTGTAACTGCCTGTCGTGTTTGCATCAAGAACATAATCCCCAAAGGCAAAATTATTGTTACCCGTAGTATTTGCGAGGAGAACGTTAGCACCTATTCCAAAAATATTTCCTGAATAACCAAAATAACCTATCTTTGTATAAGCACCTCCATTATCACTATAACTTATAGTTAATCTTGATATTATTGGATTACCTGATGTAAGGATATTCTCTATTATCCAATCAGATGTATTATTCGCAGGTGTTCCACCAGTCAGCCATGCTTCTCCATGAAATCTTAATCTTGGAGACATCTGGACTGTATTTACTGCGGTTGAATCGGTAGTATTCTCAAGTACAAGACCATCAGTAGAGGTTGTTAAAATGTTAGGCTTTGGTATGCCAAAAAATGTTGTTATATATGCACCTTCGGCTGCACCAGGGAAGAAAGCAATTTTATCCCATCCGCCAGATGAATCACCAATATTTAAATCGTTACCTGCATCGCCAGCAATCCCACCCCGTGCCGTGCCAGCGCCATCTTTGATTTTATAACCATAAGTATTATTGAGAACAATATTCGAGGTAGAATTTAAACCCGCAAAGGTAGGAGTGGCTGCTATTTTTACCGATTGGTCAAGGTAAGAATCTATTGTGGCATGGGTATTTGTACCTATGTCCGAAAGGCTGGTATGGGAACGTGTAGTTATCTGTGTAATGTTGTCCAGCGTTATTGTGTTAGGGACTTGGGCATCTGTTACCGCACCGCCTATACTTGAGAGTGTTAAATTGGCTTCTACTACATCTACACTTGCACCAGCACCTATTACAGCTCCTGTACCAGTACCACCAATGGATATTTTTGAAGAACCTGCGGTCAGATTACCTTTTGTTACAGTTGGTTCAAACCCTGTATGACTGGCAGAAGCATAATCTAAAGCGGAAAGAATGGCATGGCTTTTGGTAGTAATGTCAGCAATGCTTGAGGTGGCTTTATTTACTTGAGCCCATGTATAATCGTTTGTTACAGCGACCACTGCACCTGTCCTGCCAAAAACAGAACTTACTGCTCCGCCACCACTTAAATTTGCATCAATATCAAGCCAATCTTTTTCAGTTAATGCCCTCATCACCTTTGAGGTTGTGCCATGTGCCACATCACTTGTACTATCCTGTGCTCTTGTAATGGTAAATGTATCAGCACCAGAAGTATGGCTTGTACAATTAACCATCTCTACATTTGGGTCATCAGCAGGGTCATCATAAGTACCTGCATCCCATATAACTAATCGGAATTGTCCTTCTGAAGATGGTGGGAATTTTGAACCTGTACCACTCGATACTGTTAGAGTTGTTGCACTTTTGGCAAGTATAGCACCAAGTCGTGCAACTGCAAAATTTCTTGTTGGATTCAATGTTGTTACAGCCATTTTATCTACTCCTTAACCTACTAATTCACTGTCGAAATATAAATCTGTAATATCAGGTGTTGCATCAATATATAGATATTTGGATGCTTCACCATACGCTAAATACACCCTGATTGTAGCTTTTGACCCTGCTACCGATAAACCATAATTAGAACTACTTATTTTTATTGGTGTCCATTCATCAGCAATCAATGCTTGTTGAGTTTCTTGGTAACTATATCGTTTAGTAACTTCCGAAGGGTCAGCACTATTTGTTCTATATTCAATCTCTGTCCATAGTCCGCTTGGAGTTGTGCCATCCACATAGGTTGTAGGTTTGGTTGCCCAAGTATTAGTAGGCATTGCATAGAAAGTTATATCTTCAGAACTATTTAATATGATAGGATATTCCAAAATTAAATGTTTATTGGTTGTACTTGTCTGGGCATTACCTTCTGATTTCCATGAATTTTTGCTTTTATATGTAAAATTCGTATCAAGAAAGGTAGTGCCATAAATTTGTTTCACATTGAAATTATCCCAATAGATAGATGTAGTTGCAGTGCTATCACCATATAAACCAGTAGAACCAGAAGCATGACTTGTATCGGTTATGTTAATTAAAGGTATAGTTTCATTCTCAAAATATACCTGCAAATTAGAATCATTACATATCAATTTAAGTTTGTATTCGGTATTAGTAGTAAATGTTCGTCCTACCGATTGAAGGGTTGTTAATACAGTTGCAACATTTTTTACCAAATATATTAATCCATCATCCCAAGAAATATATGCTACATAAAAATTTGAAGAATTTGTCCATCTATCCAGTACGCCTCCGTAATGTCCTGTTGTACCAGTGGATTTTATCTTGCCCTCCACACTATAATTAGCTGACCCAAGAGTACCATCATAGATGGTGTAGGTTTTTGTTGGATTGGTGGCTATATTTCTCAAATAATTCCCAGAAATTTCCACATTTCCATTTTCAGTCCAATCAATATGAACATCTGGGTCAGTATTATCTGCTCGGTTGAAATCATCATAAAAACTTGATACTGCCATGTTTACTCCTTGTTACGGATTATAAATCCTACAATCTATTGCTCTTTTTCTTGAATTAAGAATTAAAGTATTTTCATAATCCAGTCTTGTCATTCTATTGTCCACACCAAATATTTCGTAAGATGTTCCCGCTACTGGTGCTACATCTAACATATATCCATTCATTAGTGTAGCTTTTGCGGTAGAACCATTATAATTATATATATAACCACCACCAAGAGTACCAACATAAATAAACATATCATTGTAATAATCGTCTGTTGTACTTGCCGATGACCCTAATATTATCTGGGTCTGGGTACTTCCACTTCCAGTTGTGTCACTATGAAATATCCAATTATTAGCCTTTTCGCTTCGTGTAAATATTAATTTAGTGTCTGTATCTTCAGGTACGTTCAACACAAATTCGGTAGCTTCTTCTGATTCATCTTCATAAATATCAACCGCCTTAATCCAATATCTTACAAGTCCTGTGTCAAGTGGAATGTTCAAGGTACTCCATTCAATATGCTTGATGCTGGACGCAACCAATTCCCCGCCCTCCCAAGAATTGCCTTGTCTGATTTCATAGTAATCAAAGTCGGCAATATCTACGCTACTCCACTTGAATAGCAAAATATCATTATTCAAAGTAACCACGAAATCTTCAATATTTGGAGGTATTAATTTAAGTAATGGGTCAATATATAGTGATGTTTTTACAGATTCAATTCCTTTAAGTCCTCTCTTTGAAATACTTAACACCCTTATTGTGTAGGTTTCACTGCCATTAACATCAAGAATACTAAACTGCCCTGTGGAAATGCCTTTTAATTCTCCCCAGTCATCTTCATCTTCATTTTGAGATGTAGAAACATAGATTTCAGCGTAATCCCAATTTCCATCATCTGGTACTGTAAAGCTAATATATAAGGTTACTTGTTGTTTATATCGTCTTGTACTCAATTGCAAATTCTCAACTTTAGCTGGTGGTGCATGAGGATTACGCCAAGGCAATACTTCTGGTGTATAAATAGGCGTACCATCAGGCTTATAAATGTCAGGATTATATTCAATTCCCTCAATAGCCATTAAATTAGGGTCGTCAATATTGATAATTCTATCCTTTAATTTGAATTCTTTATTTGTCCAGCCAGGATTAGTCAAAGTCATTCTAAAATAATCTCTTGGTGCAAGGTGCATTGCTTGAGTATTTACTTTAAATCCAACCTGAATTGTCTCAAGTCTTTTGGCGTTCATAATAGCATTAGCTCTTGTTAATGCTTGCTTTCTATTAACTACACCATTGAATAAAATGTCTATTGGTTCGTGGGATTCGTAAGCAAGTAAATCTTCCCTCACTACAAGCATTGAAGTTTCCTCAAAATCGTTTTCTTCATCTCTGAATGTAATTTCAGCTATATTTGGTGCTTTCAAATTCTCCATATACCGCCATTGAATAGCACCATACGGCACAACCGTATTATTGGTAAAGTCATACGCTGATGTTTCAGCTATACTTCCTTCAACATAATTGAATTGGTCAGCATCATAAGTTAGGACAATCTTGCCATTGGAAGGTACTGGAATAAATCCTGTGGCACTTTTAAATTCTTCAATAAAATCTTCCATTGTCATTTCGGTCTCAACCGCAAGGTCAAATTTCAAATTATTGGCAAACGCTTTATCTTTGCAATCTATGAAACTTGCTATATCTAATTCGGCTTCTGGTTTACCAAGAACATCACGGTATATAGTATATAAAATGCAAGCAGGATTACGTCCATAAACCTTTCCCTCATTTGCGTTTACACCAAAGTATCTTTTCCTTGTATAAGGAGCGGAGCCTTCTTCAAGAGTATAGACATACCGCCCATCTACAATGGATTGTACTCTTGGTATTGAACCAGCTAATTGTGCAGTAGGACTAAACCGTAATGCCAAAAGGCAGGTTTTAGCATGAATAAGCCTATCAAGTTCAACTTCTTCAATGAAAGCAACCGTTACTTCATCAAATTCTTCTTCTCCGCCTTCGTCATCAGTTTGAGCAATTTGCTTGATTTTAATCTCATATTTTGGTGGGTTGGAAATATTGGTAATTTTAGGCAAGTTGATTGTATGTTCTACTTTTTGAGTTGTGCTACGGCTTGCTGTGTAGGTAATCTGCCCACCCACTGTAAATATCACATCATACTCCACTTCTATCTTACCATCATGTTCAACTGTCCCTGCTGTATGCACTCTGAACGCTATTTTATCACCTACTTCTACTTTAAGAGGTTTATCTAATGTAACTTCTTCGTTTTCAGTTGTGAATGTAAGTATAATACCCGTAGAACTATATTGCCAATCACGATAACTATTTAGTATTTCCAGTTTTACATTAGAACTTACAGTACCCATCTTCAAAGCAACACTTTTTATTTGGGCATATTTACCACCAGTGTGAGAAGCATAAATTCCAGAAATACCAATTATCGTATTAGTTGTTAAACTTGCTTTAGTTATACTTGTAGGGATATTTTTGGTCTCTATCTTGTCAGGAGTTACAGGAATCCAAGGATTAGTAGCAATAGTTTTATCTCTGTATGAAAATTCCAGAGTAACAAAACTTGGTTCGTAAGTACCAGCATCATCGCCCTCTACATCCAATGTATATAAACCTTTCATAAATGCCAGTCCTACTTTGACTCGCTCTGCAAGATTATTATTCAAAGCATAAACGAATTCATCTCCATTGTTTTCAAGCACCGCACTTTGTTGGTAATTGACTTTTGTACCATCATAAATCCATTCTGGAAATTTCACAGCCGTTTGGCCGCCCCTTGTAAACCAATAATAATTTATTGCAGGTGGCTCTGCTTTTTTATAAGTGTTTAACGGCTGGTCATTTACAAATATTCTATATGACATTTGTTCGTAATCATCAAATATATGGCAAGTTCCTTCTCCAAGACCAATAATCATAGTCAAATATTCATAGCCAGAAGGTGATGTTATTATTGTTGAAAAGGTGCGGTGCATTTGAATTATCTGCCCGCCAATCTTATTACGACCCCAAAGTCCCTGAACAATTGCACCTTCATCTGCTCTTGCCTCTGCACCCATGAAATCAAATACTTGAGCAGGTGTTTTTGGTGCTCTTGCTTTTGGTGTTCTGAATCCTGATACGATACTATAACTAAGACTAAAAGCAGCACCACCTAATACAAGACCCAACCCCAACGCAAATGTTGCTGGAGTTAGCATTAAAACAAATCCTGCAATACTTAAAGCCGTGCTAACAAAACCAACAAAAATATCCCTGAAAGCCATTTACGCACCTTTCGATGGTATAAAAATTACTGCTCGTCTGTCTGGAATGGCGGGAAAACCACCATAATTGGTTGTATTTCTTCTGAATGCGCCAGTAATTCTTAAACCAAATTTACAGCCGTAATTACCATGAAATACTTTGCTACAATAATCAGCTTCACCATTGGGACCTGGTACTGCACTTCCTGTATATTTGCAAGTGGCTGAATCCCTATATATCCAGTAACAGGCTTCCCTCATATATCTTCGCCCATCATAAGGCATATCAATTGCCCTAAATACTGCACTTTCACATCTTATCTTTGCTCCACCAATTTCCTCATCAAATTCACAATTCCTTATCTCGTAACGATTTAACAATATATCCGTAGGGTCAACACTTATTAAATCTCTAAATAATGTGTAAACTCTTAATTTATTATTGCGAAAACCCCAATAAGCATTAGCATAACCTGTAAATGTATTACTATGGTTATCCATATATATATCGGGGGCATCAATTTTGCCTGTTGCATTTTCTGATACTTGCCCAACTTTAAGACCAATGGCAGTGTAAGTATTACCGCCTGCTGTTATATCTTTTTCCCAACTTGTAAATCTATAAGTATTTGTAACTGTGTATAATACAGAAACTACACTACCGCTATATGAAGAACCAACAGTTGCTAATCGGGTAGAACCTGTATAAGTCAGAATAGTCTTGGCTACACCACCAATAGTTAAAGAATGACCAACATAATCAGCATCATTAGGACTTGCACTTTGGGCAAGATAAATATTAGTTCCGCTTGACGATGCAGTAGTTATTCCCCATATCTCACCATCTATTTCAATATTGTAAAAAGGACGATTCTGCCAACTATCCTTTTGGGTATTAAAACTTGCTGATACGCTTTTAGACATTTTTTAGACGTTTATACTTTCTAAGACTCCAAAACTTCCACTAATTGAATTTGACGTAACTTATGAACATTAAATCTTGTATATTCTTCTGATAATATTAAATCAGGTGCAAATCTCACCAGATAACAGTAATACCAACTTGCCACTACCGAATGTGTGTTTGTCGGTGCAACATTACAAATCAAAGGTGCTACAAAATAATTAACAACATTATTTGCATATTTGTTTATTGTTGTCATCTTAAAAGTATTAGCACCACCAGCAGTATCATCATAAGACCATGTAGTTATTGTAATTCCATCGTGAGTCCACAACTTTGGTACATAACTTGAAGCTGGACTTAAAGTTCCACCAGAAACCCAAGTGGATTCGTCATAAACATATTTCTTGGTCTCTGAATAATCATCATATTTCCTTGTTAAAGCGAAAGATGTGGCACTTCCAGTCCCCGTGCCAATAAGATGGTGTAGAGTATAGGTATTACCTGCTTGGTCAGAGCCAAATGTTCCGCATGTAATTTTTTTATTGAATCCATCATAATCGGATATAATCTTTTGGGTACTGCTAATCTCAATTATCCAGTCGTTATAATAATCATCTATGTCTGGTGCATTTTGAATTGGAATTACTGTTCCACTACCCCCTGCTTGCACCGTGCCTGTTATACCTGAATAATTTTCTACCTTTGGTGAAGATGCTACTGACGTAAAAGGGCAAAATAAAAACGCATTATAACCACCACTCATAGCATGATAGAAATTTACAATCGCTGTTGCCTCATTTTGGGTAAGAGAACTCCATTGAAGCAACCAAGAACGCCTTGTATTATCAGATATACTCCGAGTCATATCCACGCCTCTTGATTGAGATGGAATTGTTTTCCAGTCATAATCAATCGGTATGACATTATCAGGATTTCTTGGGAATATTCTATTTATTACACGGTACGGCATTACCTACCTCCCCATTGGTTTTGAGATAACTCCGCCATTAGAGAATACAACAATGGTTTTTGTCTTGCCATTAATGCTTGTACTGCACGTTCACCTGTAACTGGGTCAATGGCATTAATATCAAATCTGAAATTAAAATTTACAGGCTGTTTTTCTTCTTGTGGTGCTTTACCATTATTTAGCATACCCAAATTTTTGATACCTTCACGGGATAACACACCTTCGCCAGTTTGCAGTACAGCTACTCGTTCATCTTGATTAAATAATCCTAATCCTCCTGAATGGAAACGAGGCATATCTTCAGTTATAATACCTCCTTGATGACGTAGAGGTATTTTACCAAATCCTCCCTCTCCCAAAAAATTACCACCGCCACCTCCGCCACCAGCACCCGTTGGGGTTGGGGTAGGTATAGCTGCGGGAAGTATCTTCCCTAAACCAGTTATTATTTGCAATTTTAACCATTCAGTAATCATTTGAGCAATCAAATCAAACCAAAGTTTTCGTATAAATTGACCAAATTCTCTAAATCTAAATTTACCTGTTTGAAAGAAATTAGATAATGTATTCTTTAACTCATCGGTTATGCTACGAATAGCACCAACAATATTTTGAGCAATATTTTTATAGAATCCAGCTTGTTCCTCAAATGCTTCAGTAGCAAAAACATCTCTTAAAGTAGTTCCAAAATCTTTATTAATCAGATTTAGATTTCTCATATCTTGTTCAAATCTTTGAACTTGAATACTACTTGCACCAAAAGTATCTACTAATTGTTGTCTTAAATCAAAACTTGATTGTCTTATCTGTTCTACTGAATATTTACCTTCTTGAGCTTGTTTGGTAAATTCTTTAATTTGGTCTGTGGCAAAACCAAAATCTTCTATTACACCCTCTAAAGGCTTTATGTTTTTAAATCTTTCCAAACCTAACGCAATTCTGTTCTGTTGTTCTTCCAAAGGAGAGCGTTTTCTGATAGTCAATAATCCAAAAGGGGATTTTGGCAACAGTAATCTATTTTTAAATTCATCTAAAGTTTTTTGTCTTTCTACTTGTGCTTTTTCAAATTCAAATTGAGGTTTAAATTTAGGTAATCTTCCCAATAAACCTTTATAACTTTCTAAAGGAGTTAGCATTTTTTCTATATTTTCTCTTAACCTTATAAAACTATTGTTTGTTGTCCCTAATTCTTTATTAGCTTCTTTTTGACTTGTTGTCCAATCTTGTATTGTCTTACTTAAATTTGTTAATCCTTCTTGAACAAAAGCACTTCCCTCTTTTACCAAATCAAATGTCTTATCTATCTCTGGAGCTATATCAAAAGGTTCAAGCAAAGAAGGTTTGAGTTCATATTTAGTAATAGTTTCTTGTATTATATCAAGGGCTTTTCTTGTCTCTGTTTCTATTTGTTTGAGATTTTCATTTGAAAAACTATCAATACCAGTTCTACTCCAAAATAAATCAAAGAGTCCTTTTCCTTGTCCACCTTTTCTTTTTGCACCCCCAAGTTCTTCTCTTGTACCTATTCCTTCCCTAATTCTTTGTTCATTTAAAATTTCACTTAATTGTTTTTGTAAAGTTGCTTCTTGTGTGAGGGCTTCTCTATATTCTTTTATAGGTTCACTTCTTGCTTCTAATCTATTAATAAATCTATTTAAGATTTTAAGTGCGGGTGCTAATGCTCTAATTGCTAATTCAGTAATTTTCAAGAAAGTATTTGCAACTGTAAAGAATATATCAGCTATTTTTGGTAAATAATTAGTTATTAAGTTATCTGAAGCTACTTTTATATCTGATACAAAACTTTTAAAGTAATCAGGTATTTGCTTTACATAATCTAAAATTCTCAAAATAATAGGTTCTACTGCTTCAAACATAGCTACAAAAGTTTCTCTTGAGAATGTAATATTTAAACTATCAGCAATCTCTTGAAAACTATTTTTTATTCTATCAAAGCCACCAGCTTTGGTTATGTAGGAAATAGTTTTATTAAACTCAACAACAAAATCTCTTGCTTTTTTGGCTATTGTTCTAAATCCCTCAAGGAATGGTTTAACAAGTTGTACTCCTGCACCTTTTAAATTTTCCCAAATCCTTTTGAAAATATTGGGTAGGGTATTCATCATCTTTTCCATAGCTTCTCGGCTTGCACCAATGGTATCTGTATAGCTGGCAAACATTTGGCGAATATTATCCACACCTTGAGAAATAATAGAGGTTATGGCTCTGAATTGACGTTCGTCTGGGAACATAGCACGAAGCACTTGAGTTGGTAAATTCATTTCAGCCAATCTTACAAAGAATCTCTCCATACCCATAAATATCCTATTACCAAGTTCATCAAATCTGAAAGGAAGAATATCAAAAGCACGCATCATATTTTCAGCTTCTTTTGCAGGTACGGTAATAGCTTCAATTAATCGTGCAGTTAATATACCTGCTTGTTCAGGTCTAACAACTCTTGTAAGCAATGAGAATGTAGCAAAAGTTTCTTCAAGTGCAAGATTGGCATTTCGAGCAATACCTACAAAGAATCCCATTTCCTGTGCTAACTGCCCATAGCTTGCTCTTGATTTATCAACTGTTCTGAACATTAAATCATTGATTCTTGAAGATTCAGAAGCCTCCAAATCATAAGCACTTAATACAGTTAATAAGCCAGAAATCGCTGTTGATGTTTGAGTCAATCCTGCCGTTGCGCCAACTGCACCTTCTTCTGTAACAATAAGTGCATCATTCAAGTCCTCAAATCCAGTAGATACAACTTCCAATAAGCCTTTAGCTGTATCAAGGAAATCAACAGGAAACTTTCTTACTATTTCGGATACACCTTCAAATGCTCTTTCAAATGTACCTTCTGTTGCTTGGGGTATTAGAGTCATTACAGCCTGAATAGCGTGTTCAAAATTAGCAAGGTCATAGATAGCTTTAGTGAAAAATGCAGTAATTGCAATAGAAGCTACTTGGAATGTTCGTTTGAATACATTGGCTATTGAGGATAAAACACTTGTTGTTATATTCCACAAAAATCTATAAAAACCAAATACTACTTGTGTAAGAGATTTAAATAAACCTTCAAATATACGACCAATAGCACGAAAACGAGCTTGGATATTAGCTATTGGTATATATGACCTCACCCAGTCAGAACCAGCGCGAGTAGCTAATGCAGTGCTTGCCATACCAAGTCCTGCAAATATACCTGTTATAGAACGCATAGCAACATTAACACCCCCTAATATATTACCTTTCCAGTGTTTAATACTTTCTTCACGTAATTTAGCTTGTTCTTTTGCTTCTTTCTCTTGTATTTTAATAACTTTGTTAGATATATTATTTTGAAATTTTAAATGTTCATTTCCACTCAACTCAATGGCTTTTATTTTCATAGCTTCTACATCTTTTATAGTCTTGGCTTCTTTTAATTTTTGATTTAAAATTACTGCTGTTTCTCTTTGTTGCAAAGTCTCAAAAGTATTAACAGCCCATTCTTTCAATTTAATTTCTTCTTCTGTTGTTTGTTCACTTGCTTTTTTAGTTTTTTCTATTAAATCAAGTTTTGTTTTATATAAATCCGCCATACCAAGTGTCAAGAATTTATAAGGTTCGCCTTTTGTAAATGCAATTTCTTTAATTAAAGCATTAAAATCTTCTGTGGATGTAGCCATTTTTAATAAAGAAGCTATATAAGCCTTCTCCATTTTGCTTGCTTCATTTGTAAAATCAAGTACACCTTTAGTTTCTAATTTTTGTGTTACACCTTCTGGTACAGTTATTTTTGGTATAGCCATTTTTACTTGAGAAGTGGCTGTTTTGGCTAAATCACTGATTTGTGAAGCAATAGCATTAATAACATCGGTTGCTTGTTTTGCCTCTGCCGTTATAATAATTTTTAAGGTTGGGTCTGCCATCTCATTTCTTACCGAAAATTAATTGACACATGGTAATTTTATCCTGTAAATCAATCAATCTAACTATATCAAAAAATAAAGCCATTTCCTTTTCACTTTGGTCTTTTATTCCGCCTTCTCTGGGAAATTTGCCAAATTTGTAACAAAGAAAAACATTTCTTATTGTACGTTCAGCCCATTCTGGAACTGTGTAATGACTTTTGCCTTCGGAAAATAGTTTCTCAAAGGCATATTTTAGTTTTTTGCTTCTTCCTCATTTGGGGCATTTCTCAAATATGCTGCCGAAACCCAAACACGCTCTATTAACATAGGGGGTACACAGTTAATCATTTCCTCAAAATCGTGGTTATCCAAAGAACTTGGTAAAGGCACATCCTCTCCCCTCTTAAACTTTTTACTCTTTGAATTACGTTCAAGTTTAAATCCCTTTATTTCAAGTACGCAATCTCTAAATGCTTGATTCATGGCTTCTTGTGTTTGTTCTACACTTTGAATTTGGTCTTGTAATGTTGAGATGTTTGCTTTACTTAATTTTGTTCTTGCTGAATTACTTAACCCACATACGTCTATGTATCCATCAAAATCTTTAAAATGGATACGCCCTTCAGTAATAGTTGTTAGTTCAAGATAAGAAGGTTTTTCTATCTTTCTTGAAGTTCTCAAATATTCATCTATATCCCTTTCAAGATATTTGGAATATATAGGATTGTGGCAATGAATGCACTCTTGCTGCTCTAACAATACTTGCAAATCTGTTTTTTCTACTTTGTCTGACATAAAATATCTCCTATAAAAATGTTTATGAATTTATAACTACTTTAATTTGTTCTCTAATATAATCAATTAATTCAGTTTTAAAATCTTCTGGCTCATAGATTAGTCTGCCTTCCATAGGCTCACCCCAATCAGTTTGCCCTCCTTCATGTAAAAGGGTAGCGTGAGGTACATTTGTACCAAGAATCATGCTTGTACCTTCTGAAGTTTGAGTTATGGTTTTGGTAGATTCTGCACCACCAGTAACACTTCCTTTTAATCTTCCTGACCATTGTAGGATTTTATCTTCACCAGCGAATTTAAACATGCCATAATAACCAAGACGATTTTGTCTGAAAAAATGTGTCTTTTCAGTATGTGGTTGCCATCTACCAAATCCTTCTGTATCAAATCTTTCCTGTATTTTTGGATAGATTATGCCTTCGGCTGAATCGGATAATGTCTTTTCCATATCTTTGGTTACGGCATCCATCAATTTCTTTAGCTTATCTGCAACTTCTCTAATACCTTGAACTTCTATGTTAATCATGTAATCGTATATCTTTCCTTGACTTCAACAACAATTCCCATTCCTTGAACGAATGTTTGAGACGTTGAGAATCTTTTTACTTCACCAATACCATATCTCAATACATTAGTATCTATGATTAAATCACTTACATCATCTAATGTATTGTGAGTTACCAAGACCTGTTCAACAGCTTGGGCATAACGAAGCAGGCGTGTTTCAAGGGTTTCATTTTGAACTTCAGAAACTATGATTATGACATTTAAGGTGTGAGTAGTGTCTCTATAATTGGCACTACTACGAAGTAAATGTTCAAGATTTGTACGAACAGCAAGAATGAGAAGTGCTGGCAGTTGCAGAAAGTCGTCTAATGCGAATTCAGTGGTATGAAAGGAGGCGATGTCGTCTAAAACGATACCGCCCCCCCTCGCAGTGTCAATTACATCTAACTGTGCTGGCAAATATGTCTGTAAGACAGTTTTGACCTTGTCTCTTACATCTTCGAGCACGCATCATTTACCTTGATGACTCCTTCGTCATCGTCAGAAGTTTAGCTTTGACCATAAATTTTAAATTCGTCATCGGTTGACCCAGTGCATTTGAAAGGAATGTCATGGGTCATAATACCGTCTCTATCACCATAACCTACATTGGTGTATTGGATGTTGGCAAAGTTGAGTCCTATCTTATTATGAGTTGTACTACCAATAAGTGCAGTTAAGGCAGCAGCTGTACCTGCTTCCCAGACATTCCAGAAATCAGCAACCGTAGTAACAGATTCAGGATTGAATGTACCTGTTGGTACTCTACCAGATACCCTTACGCCTTTTATAGCAGAAGATTGATTTATGTCTGGTCTATCTGCTAATGTATTACCAAGTGTTGCCGTAATTTCCTGAACAACATAAGTACCCACGCCACCAACATATAGACCCGCACTTTTACAAGCTGGAGGCACAACCGATAACGTATTGGTTGTTGGTAATGCTGTGGTTGTGGCACTATTAAAGATGCCTCTGAATTCAAAATCTATTTTGGCAATCATTCCAGCCGTCCATGTCATATTGGTTATATTGCCAGATGCGCCTGTAACCTTATGCAATACACCATCTTTATAGGCATAAAGCGTTACAGTAACAGCATTTGTATCTGCCGTTACTGGCGCATAAGTTACTGTACGGGAAGTTGTACCAGCATTAGTTACTACCATCTTGCAACCAAGCATTGCAGCATGGATTTCAGGCAGGAATGGGAATGAACCTGTTGTAGATGTGGTATCAAAACTTTGACCTGCAACAAGCGAATATCCTTTTAATTCCGTACTGAATGTAACAGTAGAAGTTTGGGGTGTTATCAAATCTGCAAGTGGAGACCATGTATCCCTCAAATAATCTCTTGTTTCGGTCAATGGATTTGGTGTAAAATTCAAATCTCTGATTAGAATGGCACTGCTCAAGATTGTGTAAGCAACACTATCAGGTGCAGCAGCAAGAGCAGGTGCAATAGTTGCAATTAAACTTGAACCGACATAATCAGTGATTTCTCTCAAGTTATGAGTATTTGCAGCAGTTGTTATATCAATAATCATGTGATTATAGTAATCATTTACCGCAGACGAACCTGCTGCAAGTTTGATAGTAGTTGTGCTACCACCAACCTGTGAAGTTCCTGTTATGTTTGTTGCGGTTGGTGTTGGGTCAGTTCCCTCTGTGTATTCAGGTTTTATCAAAAGAACCTGTCGTCTTGTATACATTGGACTCATAATTTTATCTCCTAAACTCTAATTGCCATGTTTCACATACATATCTAAAATCAAACCTACCTCAACAGGTAAGTGTTGTGTATATCTTAATGAACCTCCATCATTCATTATTCTTGATATAATACCAAGTCGTTGCTGGTTTCTATCTTCAAATAGCCAACTAACCCAAGCAATACAGGCTTGTTGTAAATCTACTGGAATTGTTGTGTAACCAGCATTATAAACGATTTTTATATTCTTAATTCCACTTTTGAATATACCATCTCTTAATCTTATAAGTCCCCAAGTCTCACGAGCATAGTCGGTACTTGTCCATGTATATACAACTGTATCATTTTCGTCCACATGAGTCAGAGAAGTAATACTATTTATTGGAAATTGATTTACAAGAATTTCATCAGTACCTTTCCCATCTTGATATTCAGTATAAGTTTGAGCTTCAAAATCACGCTTGCAATAATTGCGTACTGCTTGGGATACTCTGGCTACAAGAGTTGTCAAAAGTGCATCGCTTGTAGTTACTGTAATTCCTCTTAAATCCTTTACTTGAGCAATCGTGATGAAGTCAGCCATATCAAAATTCCAACCATCTATAAAATCTATTTCTTCTTTTTACGTTTTTGCTTCTTCTTTGATTTTTTACTTGCACTATTAAATTCAGTAATTGCTTTATTTTCATAGGCTACTATCATAAAACCTCCTCAAAGAAAGGGGTAGGGGTGTCCCGTATGAGCAACAAATAGGGTTTATCACCCTTCAATTTTTAAGTTTTACACCCCTGCCCAAGCTCTAATATTACACAGGCAATTGACCACCATAATTACCCAATATACAAGCTGAACCAATCAAGACAGTTGGGGACGACCCAGCCGTAAACGCTGTGGTTTCCGTTACCCTGACATACTGATTGAGTGCCGAACAATCCACATTTATCTCCAAATCAGTATTGGCTGCCGTAATCGTTCCACTTGCACCAGCAACATTACTGTAAGTAGCTGTTACGGATGCGTGCTGAATATTAATGGTAACTGTATTGGCACTTGGCGTACCGCTAATTGCTCCTGAATGAATGAAGAATGTAGCGTGTCCGTATGACCGCCTATCAATATCAGCGCCATTAACAGCACTGCCACCAGCATCGGATTGTGGTCTCAAAGCCGTTAAACTCTTGACTATTTGACCAACATTTTTCATATTTTCTACTCCTGTGAAAAAGAAGCCCTGCCCATTGAACAGGGCTTCATAAGTTAATAAAAATCAGTTACTTATGCTACGCTCTCACACCGACCATCTTACAAAACACCCCAGGTGTCCTCAAACCAAAATCAATTCTTTCTATTGCCCTTATCCATGTCTGATAAGCAACGAAAGCACTGCCTGATTGGTCGGTTGCAAACTCTATCCCGGCTCTTTCACCAATCACTGCTTCATCCCATTGCCCGCAAAGGACATAAGAATTATCAGTATTTGAACCAACTGTTAAATTGATTGGGACTTGAGTTGTAAGTTTCACAGGAAGTCCAACAAGAGTATCAGGCTCTTTCATGCTTGGTGCAACATTGTAGATGTAGTTATTTTGAGAATCTTTTATTTTCCTCATGGTATTCTTTGTTCTTGGGTGCATTACCCATCCGCTTGCCATACCATTAGCAAATTCAACCTCATAAAGGGTATCATAAACATTATCAAATGTAGGTGTTGCACCATTAGCACCAAGTGATACAGAAGCAATGCCTGATGTATTCAAAATACCTGTTGGCTGGTTGCCTGTTCCTGTACCCTGAATAAATGCAAAGTCTTCACCAAGAGCTATAACTTTAGCCGTATCCCTTCTAACAGCTGCTTCAGCAGATGGACTTGAATCGTTGATTAACTGATTACTCAGTTTAAGCAAAGCAGCAAGCAATTTTGCACTCAAGACTAATTGCCCGAAGGTTGGGTCAGTTGAAGTAATATCAGCGTTTTCAGCAACCCAATAATGTGTAGCCCCACCAGTAATTCTTGGGACATTAAGGGTATCAGTTGCCATTGGATAGGTTGTTACACCTAAACTTCTTATTACTGATTGAGCCATGATTCTTTCTCTTATTTCAGTAACATATTCTTCAGGCACTAAAAATCCACCAGCCGAACCTGTACCTTCACCAAGAGCCTTACGCTCATAAGGAGCGATAGACCAATCTTTGAAGGCAATAGCTTTGATAAGGCGAGCATAACTGAATTTCTCGTTCTTTTTGCCTTCAACTGGCTCATTAACCTTGCTCACATCAAAAATAATCTTGCGTTCCTGAATGTCTTTCTCAACGCTATCTTTGATATGTTTCTGTTCCTCTTTAAGAGTTTCAAGGTCTTTGGTCAGCTTTACGTTAAGATTCTCAAGTTTAGTCATACTTTCAGCAACCTTGAGAGCATTTTCCTTCTCTTTTATCTGCCTTTCTTTTTCCGCTTCCAACGCCTGAACCTTTGCTTCAACCGCTTCAATCGTTGGTTCTGTTTTTACTTCTTCACTCATTTTGGTCTCCTAACTTAATAAACTACGATTTTGACAGGGCTTCGACCCTTTGCCATAATTCTTTTAACTTTTCCTTCTTATAAGAGTCATAAGTATATGACTCCAATACACTTGAAGTTTTCTTCAAGAAATCTACCATTTCTTTAACTTTTTTCTTTTCTTGGTCATTAAGTTCATGCTTCATTTTAAGTAATTCAACCTCCGCCTTGACAGACTTCATAGCAGCTTCAAATGAATTAAACTCAACAATTTCACATTTTGTATTTGTTTTAATATCCCACACATAAGCATAATTGATTATTTCTGAACCGTCTGAATGTGTTGATTCAGTTGAAGTTATAGTGCATGGATAAAAACTTTTACCTTCACGCCATCTTTCAACCTGACCACTGTGCATATCAAGATGACCCAAGCACATCTCTTGCGTTACACCTTCAGGTAATTCAGTTTGATTAAGCCTTCCTTTGGCTGACCTAACTCCATTGGCATTTAAAGTTCCATCAGGTTCGTGATGAGGCAATTTACATTCACCTTTGGTAACTTCACGTCCCTCTTTTCGTGCTTTTGCTCTAACAGCTCTTGCAATGGCAGGTGGAACAGCTTTTAATAATTGTTCAACAGTAAATCTTGATTTACTGCCATCCCAAGGTTTATCTGTTATTTCACCATTACCAGAACCTTTATTCTCAAAATCCTCATTATAGTCTCTAATAATTGATTCCATTGCTTCATTGTAAATATTGTAATCATTTTCAGTTATAATACCTTTTGTTACAGCATCCTTAATTCGTGCATTAGGTTGGGCGGGTATATTTACACAAGAAATTTCATAAAGTTCTTGTTTATTTATTCTTCTTCCGCCCCAAGGGTCTTTATCATCTACTGGTTCAAACTCTTTAGGTACAAACCCTACTGAATGTGATTTAAGAAATCCACTTTTGTAAAGCCTAAATACTGTGTCAGCAAAAGGGTAATCCTCATACGTAGCAAATTTGGGTTGAAACATAAGACTATTATTCTCTATTTTTATTTTTTCGGTTTTTGCTATCGGTAAACTCATATAATCGTGAGACCATAAAACAACAGGATTTTTTTTATAATTTTTTAAATCCCACCCCTCTTGATTTATAATATCTCCACTTCTATCTTTATCACCAGTTGAAGCGATTGCCCAAAATGTTCTATTCTTTTCGTCAATTTCCTTGATTTCAGTAGGATAAGTTTTATACATCAATTCGTCTGCCATGCGAATATTCCTCCGTAAATTTTCCGTTATCAGGCTCATCTCCAACAGGTTCGTCATTATTGTCGCCTTCTTCTGGATATGAGTCTGCTTCCATTATATTAGTTGGTACATATCTTGTATCTCCACCGTCAGTTCCTTCCATATTGAACAATTCCTTTCTTGCTTCGTTGGGTGTCCATATTCCCATTCCAACCAACCGAGAAGCAATTAGACTCTTTTCAATGTTGGTATCATTTATTGCATCAATTTCAGAAAGGTCAAATTTGGCATAAATATCGTTTCCCCAACGCTTTACAAGAAAAACATTCAAATATTCCTCAATCTTCTTTATCAAAGGCTTTATCGTAATGCCCCAGAACATCTTTGTATGTTCTTTTGCCATCTGAACATTTCCGTATCTTGGATTTCCACTACCAAAAGCAAACTGGGCGGGTACATTTACAACTCCAGCAATGGCAGCCGTATTTAGAGCATGTAATTCTGCAAAATCGCCATCTTTGGGATTAACTCCCATTGGTTGCCATTTTACCTGTTCAAGAAGCATTGGTCGGTGCGCTCTATCCACGCCTGAATATGCCATTTCAAGTTCTTTTTGAAGCCGTTTATAAGAATCTGCATTTAAAGTTTTTCCTTCGGTAGTAAAGACACCAGAAGGACTTGCACCTTGTTTAAAAAAGTTAATATTATATCTTGTTCTATATTGTTCAGCGATAAGTTCTTGCCTGCATCCTGAAAATGGTGATAAACCTCTCCATTGATTTGTAGGGTCAAAATATTTGAGAAATATTACTTCTTTAGCTAAATAACCAACGCTACCAATCCCAGTATCATAGATATAACCTTTGACCATTCCAGTATCATCAGGAACTACCCTAATATAATCAGGTCTTAATACCCATAATTCCTTGGGGCGGTCAAATTTATTCATTCTTTCAAGTGCCCAAGGACATTCACCAGCACTCTGTAAATAAGTTACAGTAGCTTCCCAGAAATCAAATCTTGTCGTTGTTGGATTTACATTCCAGAACAAATCGACAAGTGAGTGCTTTCTGGGTAATTTCTCTATCTTTTTTGCTTTTTTCCTATAAAATTCCAACGGGCAGTGAGCTACTGCCATTGCAAGTTCTTTTACCGTACTATGGACAACAGGATTGGCTAAATCAGACTTACCTATCAACTCCATGTAGTCCTTGACTCGCCAGTCCTGCCTTATACCACTATCCGTCATGTAAGGATAGACCATCAAGCCACCAGCCCTGTTGAGTTTGGTTTGAATATAATCTACTGTTTTTTGAATTATTCCCATATAAATAAAAAAGCCCAAAACAAGGATAGTTTTCCTCATTTTAGGCTGTTCGTGCAGGTGCTAAAATTTCAAACGTCTATAATTTCTCTACAAGAGTTATTATTGTTTTACGCTTTTTTTCCTCACTTTCCGTCATGTGCAGTTCAACGGATACCGAACCATCAAAACAGTCTTGAGCTAAAAGTTCAATAATTTCGTTAAGTTTTTTCGTTAGTTCAGATTTATCAAAAGTATATAGCATATCATTTGAACACCTTGTTGCATAAATGTCAAGTAGAATCCAAGTAGAATCCTTGACTTATACCAAAAATCATAAAAGTTCCAGTATATCGTTGTCAGTCATATCTTTGGTAATATCCACAGCATCACCTATACGAGTTTTAAAATGTTGGTTCATAAATGCTACAATTTGCCTACATTCCTGTCCGTCTGGATGTTGAGGATTTATCATTTCAATCACTTCTTTATAAAGCTGCCTGCTATAATGCAGATGAACAGTAGCAAGGTCTTTTCTTGGTAAATGCCATGAAGGCATTAACTTTATGGCTTTATTAAATACAGCGATGGCAAGTTTATAGCGAGCATCGTCAAACAGATGTAAAGCTATGGTGCATAAGGTTCTAACATCATTTGGTTCTTGTCTGATTCGTTGAATACACATATCAAAGTATTTTCTTACACGTTCAGCTATTACTTCGTCATCATCAAGATACCCCTCATTTACCATTTGAACAGGGGCAAGTGTCATGGGTTTGTTTATATCTAAAAGTTCATGGATTATACCTTTATATACCAAGCCTTCCTTATTACGGAATAATCTGATTGTTTCACTTGTCGGCATAGTTCCATTTTTGCGTAGATTTGCAATCTTAAATAACCAATGGTCTTGTTTAGAATTTTCAGATAGATTTCTGATACCCACAAGGTCTTCACAATATTCATCCAAATCAACTATAAAAATCCATTCTGCTTTTGACTTTTCAAGATATATATTTCTTGCTTTGGAAAAATCTTCTGAACCAGTAGGACATTCATAAACCTCTGCGCCTAATAGTTTTGCAATTTCTATTGAACCATCGGTAGAGCCTGTATCCACCAAGATAACCTTGTTGGCAAATCCGTAATGGCGGTTCATATACCAGAAAAGCCTGCTTTTTTCATTTTTCATAATGGTGCATACATCAATTTTATTATTTGGAATCCAATCTTTGATTTTACTATCTATTTGGTTCTTCAATAATTCATCATATTGCTTGTATCTAATGCTTGATGTTCGCAAGGTGCTTTCGTCCACCGATAATAACATATTGAAATATTTAAGTTTAGGGCTTGGAATATATCTGAAAAGTTGAGGTGTTATAGAACGATTGGAATTTTGGTTTGTTATATAATTATCATCAAAATTTTTAAATGTATATTCTTGGAAAATATATCCATGTATAAGAGGATTGGGGTTTTGTATCAAATGGTCAATATCTTCCCTTGTAATATTTTCTTCCAGAACTTCATTACTCTTTAGATATAGAATCCAATCATAATTAAGTTCTTTAATTTTATCAATTATTTTCATGGATACTTTGGCACTGTTAATAGATTCCGTACAATCTAAAACTTCTACATCTTCAATCCCTTTAGCAGGCAATCCTTTTTCAACTAATATTAAAATCTTATCAGCAACCTTCATCATTTTATTAAAACACATCCAAAATGCTTTGGTCTCAAATTCATTGGTTAGCTTGGTTCTTACTATTCCAAGAATACTTTGTTTCCTTGCAAAGTAATTATTATGAACTTTCACTACACCAAGCATATCATCTGCAAGGTCTTCAATCTTTATTAAAGGGTTCTTATCAAATACAAATGCACCTCTATTTATTGCGCATATATTTCCAGCAAGTGTATTTCGGATAGTAAAATCAAACACTTCCCCCGATTTTAGTGAACCATCAAATTGTAATCCACTATCTTTTTCAAACATAAAGCATACATCAGAAATGATATGCGTAAGTGTAACGCTTTGATTAAATTTGTTTTCTTCCAATTCTTTTACATAATTGGTTGCAGACAGGTTAATTGGGCATTGCTGGGCAGTAAATACTGAATAATTCAATAATGGTACAGCTATCGTAGCATTCCTACTGGAAGGAAATGCAAATGTCCTCTTTAATTTAGTCAACCATTCTGGCGCAACCAAAGTATTATCTTTAAGAATTATAATATATTTACCAGTAGCTTCCGTGATTGCTTGGTTTAAAGCCATTCCAAGTGTATTGTAATTTTCCATTATTACTGGCTTTGCACCAAGAGTTTTGACGATTTCGGCTTCTACTTTCTGGTCTTCACCAACAATAACAAAGATTTCGTGGTCTTGGGAATATTGATTTATACTCTTAACTGTCTCTCGTAGGTTACATAAATCACTCTTTAAAGGTATTACTATTGTGTACTCTGGCATATACTTTTTCCTTTCACTTGGTTTAAAATCCATTTATAAGTCTTTTCAAGTCCGTCATTTAAAGGCATAGATGGAGACCAATTCAATACTCTCTTAATCCGCCTATTATCTGAATTTCTACCTCTTACTCCCTGTGCTCCTTGTATATGTTTAATTGTTAATGTTTTACCTGCAATTTTTATTATTTTTTGAGCTAATTCATTTATAGTTACCGTTTCCTCTGAACCTATATTTATAGGATTGAAATAAGTGGAATACATAAGTCTAATCGTACCTTCAATACAGTCATCTATATAACAAAAAGAGCGTGTTTGTTGCCCATCACCCCATATCTCTATTTCACCGCCATCTGGTGCTTCTGCAATTTTTCTACATAATGCAGCAGGGGCTTTTTCCCTCCCACCATACCAAATTCCTTCTTCTCCCATCACATTGTGGTATCGTGCAATTCTAACTTCCATTCCATGATTTCTATGATAGGCAAGATAAAGACGTTCACTGAATAATTTTTCCCACCCATATTCACTATCTGGTTTAGCTGGATAAGCCGAATCTTCTGAACAGTCAATACTATTGGGGTCTGATTGATTATATTCAGCGTATATGCAAGCTGAACTACTATAAAATATATATTTTATATTTCTTTTATAACAAACATCTAATACATTCAAATTAATCCTCGATGAATTAGACATAATATTGGCATCGTTGTCTCCAGTAAATACAAAACCAGCACCCCCCATATCTGCTGCAAGTTGGTAAACATCATCAAATTTTCTATCAACTACATACCTGCAAAAATCATAATCTCTCAAATCACCAATGACAAAATCATCTGCTATGGTTGGTGAGAACTCTGGATATTTCAAATCTACACCTCTAACCCAATAACCTTCTTTTTTCAATCGTTTGACAAGATGACTTCCAATAAAACCACCCGCACCAAGGATGCAACAACTTTTTTTATACATTTAGATTCTCCTTAAATGATTCTCTATAAATATCATATGCCTTTTGTGCTAATTCTGGTAATTCAAATTTTCCATTGATGAAATCTAACGTATGTTCGTACCCTAATATTTCATCTTTCAAATCCTTTATGTTTCTTGTATGTGGCTCATGCCGTTCCTGATATACAGATGGTTTAGAAAAGACAACTGAATTAGGGAATTTCTTTTGAATTATATATGATGCCCATATATCGTCCATTCTATCAATATAAGGTATGACCATATATTCAGGTATAATTTCTCTTGAAAGGAAGGTATTTTGACTATTAAATGGAGCTATATTTGTACTGCAAAATAAATCAGGTGTCTCTAATTTAAGTCTTGGTTCGTGAATTATTCTATTGGTAGCGTCTATATCTGGCACACCATCCCACAAATCAGCTTGAATCAAAACTGTTCTTTTCACTTTACCCATATATTTTATGTTATGACGAGTAGGTATTAACTCTGACGGATAGCCCCTATGCCATATATGTTTGGCATTGGTAACACTTAAAGGGTCAAAAATTCCATTTTCAGATGTCCAACAATCAACAATAACTTCTTTTCCAATGTTAATATTTTTACCCCAGTTATCATAAGGAATATTATCATCATCTATACTTGCTATAATACCCGCTCCTCTTTGATACGCACAAAGATAACCAATATTCCTTCTCATAACTTTATTCCAACCAATAGCATCACTTAAATTTTTGTATAATATCTCTTGCAAATTAGGGTCAAGATATATTACATTAGAATATTTCTCCACTAATTTATAATATTCATCATGTGGGGTCTTTAAATCACCAACAATTACAAATTCCCAATCTTGTTTCTGGCAAAATTTTAATGTAGCTTCAGTTGGTGAGTTGATTGTAGTTGTTACTATAAATCTTTTCATGTCTTATAAACTTTCTTTGCAGTTTGCGCCCAACGATGAGCTTGTAATTCTTCCTTTACATTTTTGGATAATGGTTGTTTAATAAGGATTCTAACCAAGTCCATATCTATTTTGTATTTAACAAAATATGACCATAGGATACTCAACGTATTTATTTGCTCTATATCTTCTATTCTTAACGGAGACGATTCATAGAAGTAACTACCATCTGATTCGTCATCTAATAAACCTTTCTCTAAACATAACTTATATATTTCAGTGCCTTTATAGGGCTGAAATATTGCTACCCAAGAATCAGTAGGATTGAGTTCATAATTGAATTTGAGTGTCTCAAGTGCATCTTGCAAGGGGTCATCTACTGGTAATCCAATCATGTTTTGCACCCTTATCTTAATACCTTTTTCTTCGGCAGTACGCACTGCGTATTTTACTTGTTCATTGGTAATATACCCTCTATTTAATAGTTTCTGGGTTTCTGGCACTGCCGATTCCAGGGCTATGTTCATAAAATAACAATTAGCAATTTTCAAGACATCTAAAATTTCTCCAGTAACATTGTTGGCTCGGATAGACCCACAAAAGGGTAAATCAATCTTTTCTTTGTATAATTGACAAAAATCAGTTGTCCATCTTTTATCAAATATAAAGTTATCGTCATTGAAATAAACCATTTCAAGAGACCAACGATTACGAACATTCAATATTTCTTGTACTGTCTTTTCGGGACTTATTACTTGATAGAAGTTACTTTTTTCATTTTCATATAATTTATGATAAGCATGGTTAAAACAATAAGTACATCTATATTGACAATCCCTTCGGGCAATAAACCGCTTCATCTTTGCCTCTCCAAATTCAGGGTATCTGTATAGAATACTTCTATCTGGGTAGGGCAGAGACGATAAATCAGGGATATTTCCCTTAATAACTTTGTTGGTTACTTTACCTTCTACAATATCATTTATAATATTCTCGCCTGCACCAATTACAATAAAATCTGCTTCCTTTTCCTCTGGGAAAAATGTGTAATGTGCGCCACCAAAGATACTCTTAAAATTATAAGTCCTCTTTAATATTGAATTAATGGTTCTAATTTCTGCCTGTTCTCCAGATAATACGGAATAGCACACAAAATCTGGCTTGAATGATTCCATTATTTCTGCTATATCTTCTTCTCCCATTTGAATCAAATATGTATTATGCCCATGTTGCTTTAACATGGCTGATAAATATAAGATTCCAAGTTTATCTGTTCTTAATTTCTTTTCTACAAACAGTACGTTCATAACAAGTCATTTAATTCAGTAAATGCTTCTGGTATTGTCCTAACCCTATGATTCAAGGCTTTTTGTGATTTATGCCACATTGAATCCCCATAAGCCATGCTGGTAATTGGTACGAATTGCTTGGATGGATTCATAAGATTAGGGGCAGTCCATGTACTCATGTAAGGTGCGCTAACCGCCCCAACAATAATATCACATACTTCTGAAAAAAGAGCATTTTCCCAAATATCCATTGGAGTTTTCTCATAGAAATCTGTTACAAATGTAACATTATCAAATCTTTGTAATTCAGCCCCATCCAAATCTTTGGGTGATGTAAGATAGAACATTACATCTTTATACTTTTCCACCAATGGATATATGTGATTTCTCATATTTTCATTCTTAATTTGTCCTGATTGAGCTTCTTGGTTATAAAGCAAAACTATTTTACGATAGCCTTGAGCTATTGGTACTTGTCTGTATAATGGAAATTTATCCTTATCAACAACCCAAAAATACTTTTCTGGACTTTCGTTCATATAGGATATGTCTATCTTCAATTCCTTGTTTAGAAAGTAATTATATCTATCAAGCATGTAATCAAATATACAATATGAGTTATCGTTCAGTGAGGCATGCCTTAAATTAGGTATCTGGGATTGAGTTACCCCTGCCCACATATTGATAAACAAAATATTTCCTTTGTAATAACAAAATACTTTATGGGATTCGTGAGTAATATTAACGTCATCAAATGGATTACCTTTTTGACATAAGTCATCTGTTAATTTTGAATTATACCCGTGAGAAAATCTAACTTCTTCGGGCTTTAATATGTTAATCAATTCTTTGCAAAAAGGTTTTGCTATTACCACATCTCCCATGTGGGCTTGAGAATAGAAATTCAAAATCATTCGCCAACTCCCTTATATAATTTAACGGATTCTTCTACCAAAGATTTGTTATTTACTATTGCATTATTTACAATCAAATTAATTGCCTCTACTAATTTGGGTCTTTTTATCTTAAAGCATATATCTGTTTTTTTCTTGAGATTAGCAATTTCATAGACATCATCTGTCATACCAAGTCTATCCTCAAGCATCCACATTCGTATATGAACAATGATGAGTTTTTCTATTATTTCGCCAAGATTATCAGTTTGAATAAGTGCAACATCATCAGGTACTTCCTTATTGATACATATTTCCTTAACGTAAGCCTTTATTACTTTATCAAATTCTTTACCTATCATATAAATTCATCGTTAATTTCTGGTATCCTAATTCTTTCAAGATACCTATTCATAACATCCTGCCTACATCTATATTCTTTGCATAAGGAATGTCCAAGCCTGGTAATCTTATCAATTATCTTTTTCTTTCTATCACTTTTCCAAATATCTGAAAATTTCTGCTTGTAAATATTTCCAAATGTATATTCTTCCTGACCATAAAAGATATTGCAAGGTACTACATTTCCACAAGCATCAATGAGGGCATAAAAATTAAAAGCATGACATTCATCATAAGTTCTTGGTTGATACAATCTTTCAAGACTTTTTATTCTTACAATGACTGTAAAATTATCATCATTTAAACTTTCTAATCTTTGTTGTAAATTATCCTGCAAATCCTGATATTCCATTCGTTGATAGGAACTTTTAGGATGGCAGTGGGCTGGTTTTACCTGAAAATTATGGATTCCAAGAGCTTTGGTAGTGCGAGCAAGAAGTTCTATTTCATTCAGATTTTCAGCCATAAGTAGGGTCTGAACACCAATTTGTACCTTGTAACCATTGGCTTTGACAGTATCTACACAATATTTTATATTACCCATGACTTTTTCAAATTCATCAAACGATACCCCATGAATCTTGGAAAATGTCTCTTTAGTTCCTGCGTCAACACTGAATCGTAGCCAAGACAGATAAGGCAAGGTACTTTCAAGGGTTGGTAGGTATGAACCATTAGTGGCAAGGGCTACTTTCAGTCCTAAATCATAAGCTATCTTCACAAAAAGTCCCAAATCCTTATGAAGGGTTGGTTCACCTTCCCCTGCAAAATAAATAGACTTAACTCCAATATCAGCAAATTCTTGTAATGTTTTGAGCATTACGATAGTATCAATACTGTCCTGTTGATGGTTTATCCAATCCAAAGTACATGGAAGACATTTATGGTTGCACCTATTTGTTATACCAATTTCAACATGCAAAGGATAACAAAATCCTGTTTGTTTCCACTGAACTATTCTTTCGGGGTGATAACCTAATTTATGAGTGTCAATTTCCTTTAGACTCATTTAATCAATTTTCCAATTGCAATAATCTTTCCAATAATCAAGCAAATCTTTTAAAGTTTGCTCAATAGGAATCTTTGGTTGCCAGTCAATAACTGACCTAATCTTATCACTATTTAATATTTGAATAGGAATATCTATTTTGCGTACAAGGCTTTCATCAACTACTTTTTCTGCTTTAATCCCAGCCAAATCTGTCATCAAATCAATATAATACTCTATTGTGTGAAGGTCGTAACTACTTATATGATAAATCTCTCCATAGGGTAATTTTCCTTCAATATATTTCATCATTATTTTGTAGTAGGCTTCAACTACATCTCTAACATCCATTACCGCTCTTTGGGATTGAATATTACCAACCTTGATTATAGGTTCTTGTAATCCTTTTTTGATTTTTGCTATCTGGTAAGCATCTGATGAAATTGAATAACAACTTGGTCTGCCCGCTCCCGTATGAGAACCAGCCCTTGTAATAAATGCTTTTAGATTGCCATTTATTGCTCGCTCTCTAATATATAAATCTGCCACCGCCTTTGAGACTCCGTAGGGCGAAATGGGATTTATTGGTTGGGTTTCGTATATTTCTTTATTTGGGCATATTCCGTAAATTTCAGGTGTACTGGCTTGTAAGATTATACTATATTCCCCAAAAAATTCGCATAAATTTACAGCTCCCAAAGCATTAGTTTCAAAGTATAATTGAGGAAATTTGAAAGATGTTGGCGGGTGAGTTAATGATGCAAGATGAAATATTCCATCAAATTGACATAATTTTAAAAATTCAGGTTCTTCTGGTTTATTATTTCGTAAATTCCATATTGTGTATTTTACACCACAAATTTTCTTACTTTGCTCATTATGAAGTAATCCATAAACACTATGTCCATTCTCTAATAAATAATTTGCTAAATGATGCCCTACAAAACCAGAGAGTCCAGTAATAAGAAAGCACATTTTTTTATTAATTTCATGTTGATTACAATGATAGCCTTCAAAATGTCTAATCATTCAACAAACTCCCATTTCTTTTTCCAGATTGGTTTAGTTCGTATATTAGTTTCGTTATTTCTATTATAAAGATAAAGTTTATCTGTTGTGTCAAGCACCTCAACAAGATATGGAAAACTTGAATCTGGTATTCTTATTTCGGAGGCTTTTTCAATGATTCCACACCAGCTAAAAATAGGTGTTCCTTTTAATTTAGTTATTTCTACTGTTGGAAGGTCTGATTTTATTTCCATATCAAGAGTAAGATAATTAGTTGCAAAATGATTACATATAAGAGCAAACTCTTTTGGTGTATTTTTTAACACAACGCCTTCAAGTTCTTTTTCTTCTTTGGTATTCCTTGTTATTTTAATATAATCTTGCCAATTTTCCCACCCACCAATACCAAATTCCTTATCTGCAAGTCTGTATTTAGATTGCATTACATTATCATAAAGTTCTTGATTATTTTCAAATTTGAAATAGGTAGTAGATTGGGCAATGTCTAATGTGTACATCTCATTTTTATCTTCTGTTTCTACCCCCCAAATAATACCATTACAGATATAATCTTTTATGTATTCATACTCTTTCACTACATTCCAATGAACTTTGTAACCAAGTTCCATGAGTTTTATAGCAATCTTTTGACAAAAGAAAATATCACCAAAACCTGCTGATTGATTTATCATTATATCCATTATTTATTAGTTCTCACTTGGTAATAGTAAATTGGCTTGGTAATATTGTATTCGGTGTTTAAAAGAGGTAGTAGCCTTTTGCTGTAATCATGGTCTTCCCCATGACTGGTTTCAGGAAATTTTGTAGCAAGAGCAAATTCTCTTTTTACAGGGTTTAAATGATTAGGATTTCTAAAGTATCTTCTTCTGTCTTGTCTATCTGGATCATCTTCGTCCCACCAAGACCTGTACTCAAGGGAATGGTACGTTCTACATTCAGTATTAGGGTTTTTGTCGTAAGTCATTAGAAGATGAATACCTACAACATCACAGTTGGTCTTTGTAGCTTCAAGTACCAATGGAATGTAATCTGGGCTTACAAGGTCGTCATCATCTATAAAAGCTATATATTCTCCTGAAGCACCCATAAGCAATTCATTGCGTTTTTGACCAACAGATTTCTTTCCGCCATCTGAATTGATGATGATTTGTACTTCATCTGTTAATTGAGGTAACAGACAGGATAAAAGTTCTTCAAGAAAGTCTTGTCTATTATTCAAGGAGCATATTAAAATTGATAACTTATTAGCCTTCATACAATAATGCCTTTAATTTGTCCACATCATCTTGCATGGCTTTACCTTGCCAGTTTGCTTCCCATATTTCTGCATCATGCTTTATCATTGAATCTTTAGCACTATAAATTACATCCTTTTCACTTTTTCCAGTCATCCAATGAATATGCTCAAATAATAGGTCTTTTCTATAAATCCTTCTTCCTATTCTTGTTGCCTGAACATCTACCCATGTATCGTGGTAATATACATTTGTGTGCATTTGTACGAATTCACCAAGCGCATCTGCCCATCTGCGATGAATAAAAAAGTGAGTTCCTAAAGCACCATGTTGAAAGCCGTCATCTCCGTAAACAAATATCATTTTATCTGGAAATTTGTTGATTTCCTTGAGAACTTCCATATCCCAATCAGGAGTTCTATAAATGAAATCATCACTACTCATCTGAAGAACATTACCAGTAGCCATTCGCCAAGCATCGTTCCAATAATGTCCATGACATTCCTGTTTAGAGCCAATACAAACTTTTACGTTTATTCTATCTGCATAAGGAATCAATACGAGGGCGGATTCCATATCGTCATTATCTACTCTAATACATATTTCAAGATTTTCAGGGAATTTGGCAGTATAAATGATGGATTCTACTAACCGTTCTAAAAGCTGGGGTCGCTTGCGGGTTGGCAAGAGAATTGAAATGGTCTTGGCTTCCTTTATTATATTATTAGATATAGGAATTATAATATGTAATTTCCTTTTTTAAATTTAAAATATCAATGCTAATATAATTATAAAAATGATTAAAGAACCAAATCCAATTAAGGAAAATGATATAGGTTTGGACAAAAAATAAAAGAATAATCTTACCAATAATGATATTGGATTCATACATAATTCCTATTTACGATTTTCTTGAATGTAATCGTTTTAATACAAACTTTTTCCAATTTCCATTCTCTTTTTCGTATAAAACAGCTTCATTCATAGTTATTTCCAAATAACCCTCAAAAACACTTAAATCTGTACCTTTTAAGTTTAAATTAAATCTCTGTACTTTGATAAAATCTATATCTATTTCTTCTGTATCATATTTTTCTAACTTTGCACAAAATCTTCTATACAATTCATCTTGAATAGAATCGGCATAAACAATAGAAGATAGTCAAAGAAATGCAAAAATGCTTAAAAGTTTAATCATTTTAAGTCTCCTATTTGTTTTTCAAAATTATTAATTGTTCTCATGTGGTATAGTCCAAATTTAATTGTAGGAGTGCCTGTGACATCTTTAGGTGGATTTTCAGTTAACTGCTTCATAATTCTCCACAATAACATAGCCTCTTGACTCAATAGTTCTATCTCTTCTGTAAATAAACTTTCATTCTCTAATCGTTTCTGGACTTCTTTGTTTTTGGCATCAAATTTTTCAAATAAATTAAGGGCTTGGGAAAGTTCAGAAACTTGTTTAATTAATGTATTATCAATAAGCCCAGCAAATTGATAAGCCACAGCAACATCGTTTTGAGCACAAATTATTTCACCTGTATTATATCTCAACACTTCATTACTTCCTGGATTAAACCTCACTACATTACATTCCAATTTAATTACCTTTTCATCAGTCATAAATTCCCTTTCTTAATAAATCCTAATAAAAGTTATAATACTTAATACAATAGCAACCAATGAAGAAAATCCTATAAGTCCCACTAATACTTTAGCTTTTTTACTATCCTTGTCTATTTTAGAATTTACAAGTTTAAATCCATCAATAAGTATGTTATTTATGTTTTCAATTCTTCCTACCATATCGGTAGAAATTTTCAAAGACCATTCTTCGTGGTCTATTTTATATTGCTCAATGGCTTTTAATCTATTATCAATTTCACAATATTTCATCAATATTTCACTCTAATTAGAACATCTACAATTCCTACTATTACTGCAATAGATACACCCACTACAAAGGTTACTAAAAGTTTGGTTATACCACCTAAACGACTATTCACATTTTCAAGTTTTGTTTGCAGTTTGCCTAATTCGGTACTAAAATTGATTTCAACATTTCGTAATCTACCATTGATTTCATTTACCTTATCTTCAATATCATTACATCTTACGTCTTCTTGTGATTTATCCATAAATATTACTTTCTAAAATTAATCAATAACCAAAAGAAAATAAAAATAAGTTTAAAAGGCAACAAAAATGTTAATAATCCCTTCTTTAATATAGATTTGTTGTTGCTAACCATGATATTTAATTAATTTAAATATAAAGTAGCCAAGTCCAATCACAACACCTGTAATTATAAAAATATCTACCATAAGAGTCCATTTATTGTATTCTTTATTAATTATTTCAGGCTTCTTGGTAGAATAAGGAATAGACCTGCATCTTGGGCATTTAACTTCCTTAATAACATTCATTTTTTTAAATGTTTCGACAATGCTATCAGGTGCTTGAAGCCAATCTCGTTCCTCATCTCTAAAATTCCTGATACGTTTGCATACTGGACATTGATAAATAGTAATTGACGTTGTATTACCCTCTATTTGCGTTGATAAGTAATCACTTTTGGACTTGTATTCAAAAGATTACTCGCTCCTTTAGCATTAAATTTAAACTTCCCATGAGCTCTTGCAAGGGCTTCATCTATAAGGCATTGACTAAAAAAATTCGTAATTTCCTTGTAATTTATTTGATTATCCAGAGTTATTTTTGCTAAAATCCAGCATTGTTTTATGACATTATCATACATTTTTTAATACCAAATATTATCAATTTTATTCTTTGAAGGCAGATTCTCCTATTGAATTTTTAAATCTTATAAATAAACTTTTGTATTCATTAAAAACATTATCCAGATTACTTTTATTTATTTTATCTTTTTTATATTTAAAATAGGTATCCACACAATTAATAAAAGCTATATCAACGCAGAGAGCATTTTCAAGAATAGTCGTTCTTTTTTTTAGTTCTAACTCATTCTCTGGTTGGATAATATGTAATCTCTTCTTGAGAGAATTTACTTCTCCATTTATTACTCCAACTTTATTACAGAACTCATTACAAATCCTCTGTTTAGTATAAAGACATTCATGTTGGGTGCTTTCACGGTCAACTATATTTTGGTAAGGATTTACAATCCCAAGAGCACTCATCAGAAGTATTGAACCAATAAACATTTATGCACCTTTTTTGGTAAAATGTTCAATATTGTCCGTTAAACATTCAAGATTGAATTCCAAAAGTTTAGTATCAAACAAATAAAGACAATCATTTAATGTACCTAAAAACATAGATTCTATATTCCTAAATAATTGAGGGGTGTCTTTACAATATAAATGATTATGCTTTTCACAACAAGAATTCTTACAATCTTTGCAAGTTTGCAGTTCAAGTCTTAAATTTATAATATTATTGTAAAGTTCAGAGGCTCTTAAAACTGTTTTGGCATATCTGCTAATAAGTAGAAAATTGGCTTTGCTTAATTTACCAGAATTATATGCCCTATTACATTGGGTAAATCCGTAATATAAGTGGTTATCTACCCTCTGATTAATAACAATAAAACTATCCCATTCAACTTGGTTAGCTGAAAGTTCCGTTCCAACTAACCAAATTAAACCTACAAAGACCCATACCAAATGTCTAACTTTTATTCCCATTTTCCTGTATCTGGATTGAATTGAGGTCTTTTGCGTCTGTATTCCTCTCGTTCTTTTTCCAACCACATCTTTGCTTCTTCTTCAGACATATCTCTCATTATCTCTTTGATAAAAAGAGCAAATTCAACTCCGCCTTTAATAGCCAAATTTATAAGTTCTATTGTTGCAATAGGTATTGCCATAATTTATCTCCTTAAAGATTAACACCTAAACTTTTTGCCTTGTCCTTGTCTATTATTCCTAAATTAACAAGTTCAGTAACCACTAAAGTAAATCTACTCGTTAAGAGTAGTGCTATGCTTTTAATTCCAACGAAAGTTCTATTTTCAAATACAACTTCTATCGTGTTTGGGTCTATCATTTTATCTTGCCATTCAAATAATATATCTGTGTATATATCATAGAGGATAAAGAGAGAAGTAACACGACCCTTTTCTCCAAGAAGTTTATGACATAATTCTGGGGGAATTCTATTTTCATTACAACCTTCTTTAACTATATTCGCAAGTTTTTCTAAATAGACACCAGTATTCCATACTACTTTTTTGTGTTTAGCAAGGCTCATTGATGAACAACCCATAGCATTAACTAAAAATATTGTTACAAGTGCCATCATACACAGCCAAGCAAAAAACTTTACCGAATCTTTTTGTTTTTGAATCATTGTAAACCTCCTATAAGACTCATACAAATTTTAAAAAATGTTAAGTAAATAACCCAACCTACTACTGAAGCCAAAATACCTCGTACAAAATATTCCCATACAGGCATTTGCCTATCTGGAATAAGTAATAATTTGCCCCTTTTCCAAATGTGTTCTAAATCTTCTAATGTGTTAACTCCCATTGCCATTTGACTTGGTCTCTATATTTTTCTTGAGTAACCCTCTTTGCAAACCATAACCAAGAACGGCAGCTAACATTGCGCCAAGCGTAGTCATATCGGCTTCTAATTTGCCAATTCCTATCAACGTAAACATACCAATAATGACTGCCAACAATAATCCGAACTCTGTAGTTTTAGCACCGATAGTCATTTTTATTTATCTCCTTCTAAATGTTTATAAAATTAATACTTCTTCGGTTTCTTCTTTTTAGGCATAATCACACCCCTCATTAAAAATTATATATAAAGTGGGTCAGGGGAAAGGAGAACACAGGGAAAAGGAATTGGAAAACCTGTGGGCAAAAGCCTAAAACCTGACCCACGAATTCTAAACATAACATATTCTATTATGATTTCTTGTATTATGTCCTTTTACTTTAAATGTATCCTTGAATGCTTTGATGTCTTTTGTCGTTGGTAGCTTCTTTCTCTTTTCTCTATCGGTATAGCCATTAAAATCTCTTTTTTTCCAAAGAATAAGATTAGGCAAGTCGTTATTATATTTATTGCCGTCCTTATGACTAACCATTTCATCAGGTTTTAAGAATCTTTTGAGTTTTTGTTCCATTAGCCACCGATGATAAGGCACAAATCCATTTCTTGCCTGTGGATGACAGGGGTCATATTTCCAAAGTATATATCCGTCTTTTTTAAATTCTACCATTGGGATAAACTCCTATTAAAATAGAAAAAAAGGGCGATATTTCTACCGCCCCTTTCCCAAATCACTAATACTTATCCTTCCCTTTTGGCTTCTTCTTATCCTTCGGCAATTCAATCACCTCCCTTTTCAATAGGAACGAAAAGCTCCTATTCCAATTCTTATATACCCCACCTGCATAAATGTCAAGTTCTAAATATCTTATAATAAATTTTAGACATCTATAATTTCTAAATGACTACCTTTCGCACTGTGCTAATTTTGCCATTTCTGACTTCTACAACCGCATAACCAAGCTCTACGGGATTATACATCATGCGTTCTGCATAGCCACTTACCCCATCTTGAAATAGTTTAAGAAATGAACCTGTTGCCACGAACCAAGCAAAATCTGGGTGCACATAATCCTTATCACGAACACTATTAATATATTTTTGATGAAATTCTCCACCCCGCCTTGCCAAATATAATACATTTGCAGGCTCTCTTACTAATAATTTATGATTGTGTCCCATAGCAAAAATTTCACAATCATTTGCCTTTTCTTGTAATTTTAGTTTTAACATTGCCTTCATATTAGCAAGTCGCTGGTCAAAATCTTTGGCATTTGAAGTTAAACTTCCTCGTCCATGAGTATAATAAAGTTTATACTGATTTTTAATTGTCATGTGAATACTATAAGTTCCATATTCACATCCTAATTCTTTACAAACATAATCCTTTACAAAATTACCAATTCGCATCATTTTCCAATCGTGGTTGCCCATCATTACGGTCAAAATTCTATCTTTAATTGGCATAAGTTCCTTGACTGCTTCTTGGTATTGAAGTAATGGTACACTTGCATCGCCTTGAATTACTTGTGGGTCATAGCGTTTATCATCAACAGTAATAGCTTCCACAAGGTCTCCACCAATGATAACATAGTTGTTTTTTTCCTCAAGCACATGCTTAATCATCTTCTGAACGCCTTTTTTATATTTCAAGCGTGTACCTTCATGTAAGTCGCTAACCAAGAACAAGTTATGATTTTTTGGCAGGTCAAAAGTGAGAAATTTCATTTATCCTTCCTTTTCCTTATTTAGGGATGTTAAGGTCTTGGTCTTTCTCTACAAAAGATGCAATCCTTTGCGTTCCTGTCCATTTCCTCATGTAAAGGATTCCCGCATCGGGTACATCTATTTTCCTGTTCCAATTTTCTTCTGTGTTTATAATCAGCTTTCTTTTGGGATATTAAATGCTTTTCACATCTTACCAATGGAAATCTTGCAAGATTGCTACAATCAGTACAGATTCCCTTTTTCCTATGTTCAGTTTTGTATCTTTGGTTGCCCAATCTACTTGTTTTCGTATTGTACAATCATTTTATTATAAATATTATCAGGTAATACAGGATTATGAAGTATAGTATTACTTGTTTTTTCACATTGGTAACACCAACTACTATCATCTGGAAATTGGTCTATATTCTTGCGTATTCCACATTTAGGACACTTTTGGTTGTCCCTCTTTCTCTGCCTTCTGTTGAATTTCATGTAATTTCCTTAATTCCTTTTCCCTTTCACGTTCTTTATATAAATCACCAAGAGGGTCTCTAATGCTTGGTTCACCATATTCCACAAATCCAATGAGTTCGTATATGCACATGGCAATAGCGGTTGTCATATCAGATTTTCGTGTTGATAGGTGGTCAAGCCTGATTGAACCATTAGGCAACCATTTAACATATAAAGCAGTAACTTCAGTCTGGAATGTGTTGCGGTTGCCCCTTTCGTCATAGTGAAATCCTGCGTTAGGATAGATTTGTAATTCCTTGCTTTTAATAACCCTTGACATAAGTTCGGTTAATTCACTCCACTTGCCTCTAAAATCAAAAGCCATGACCACATCATCACCGTATAAATCTTTGAATTTTTGGATTGAGCCAAGCATTTGAGAGGTATCAACCACAAATTTGCAGTTATATCTTGCCCTCATCTCTTTCATATAATTCTCTATATCGGCAATACTTACAGGCTTTTCTCTGGTAGGTTGCCATACATCAAGCCTATCAAGGATTACTTTTCCATCCTCAAGATGACAAACTGCAATGGCGGTATTATCGTGCAGAACACCCAAGTCAACACCACACACATATTGGAATAGTGGGTTGCCTCGTTCCGTTGGTGCTAAATTAGGATTGATGAGTGCTTCAATCTGCTCATCAGTAGTGAATTGTTGGATTCTGGTGGAATTGTCAGTACCAACCCACATATTCAAGTGCATTTGTTTGAATCGTGCATCCGAAAGGTCTGATTTCTGCTTGCGTAAATAATTCATTGTTACCCAGCTTGCAGGATTAGCGTTCTTCCAACAGTCTGGGTTATCTTCTTCACATTCGTAGGATTTGAAATATAATGTCGGGGACAATCCCTTCTTACCTCTATCATATAATTGTCTATAAACAGAACGTTTATCAAATCCAGCATAAGAGGTTGAAAGTCCAAGAAATTCACGTTTAGTTGGAATTCGTGTAAATGCTGTATAAACAGAATCGTCTTTATAACCCCAGGGTTCATCAAAACTTACAAATACAAGATTCATAAGACCATGATTGGCTGCATCAGCGTAAGGAACTGGTTTGGCAATAACTTCTGCGTCAGTATCATTACGTTTTACGAATGACTCTTTGACGGTGGCTTCTTTCTTTAGATTTGGGCTTAATCGCCAGATGTCTTTAAAGTTACCAAATGAAAGAATATCAGCTTGGTCTTTTGAGTTTGATGAGAATATGAAATCACCTTTTCCTTTATTCATAAAGAACAGATAAGTAGCAATATATGAGGCAAGACTACTTTTACCGTTTTTCTTGCCAATGGCAAGCAGGGCTTCATCATAATATCTGTAACCTTGTGAATCTTTGGTCGCCAGTACAGCATTTATGAATTCACGCTGGAATGGCTCAAGATTTAAAAGTACCTTATTATCTACTCTATGATATTTATGTAAATTTTCTGGCAGTATATCATCTGGGAAGATAAGGACTTGTTCTTCCAAGAATTGACAAGGGTTCTCTTTATATAATTTCAAAGAATCTATATCAGTAAGTTTTCGTAATGGTGTAAAATCTGAAAATTTTTTGGCGTTCATTTTTTTGGAAATATAAGTTCAAGTAACTCTATTATCTTCTCGTCAGTCAAGGGTCTGGGTAAGTGAAATAGAGGAAGATGCCCGACAATCTGTTCTTCTGACAGGTCATAATCTTTCTTTATTTCTTCAATTTTTTCGTTTAAAGTCATGTTCAATTATGAAACAAGATATTTAAAAAGGTAAATACACCTACCAATAATGAACAAAAACCATAAAATATTAAATCGCATTTGTCCATTCCCATAAATTGCCATTCTGGTTCTGCTTTTTTTAATACTTCAGAATTATCTTTTAATATAGATTCCATTATAGATTTTGCATTTTGTATGTATTTAGTTATAATCTTATCTGCTATTTCTGGATTTAGAGCTTCAATATCTATTCGTAAATTTATTTGTTCTTCTAAAGTCATAATGAATGTAAGAGTTCTGTATAACTTTTTGATTTCTCTGGTTTTATACTGGATTCTTCTAATTTTGGCTCATCGGATAAATTACCAAGAGAATTCTTGAGCCTTTGGATAGTATCATATAATTTCTTGAACACATCTGAAGTATCTTTTCTACTCTTGGTCAAAAGACTTTTAGCTGATTTATATACATGATATTTCAGGTATTTGAGCATGAATAGTTCGGTGTGCATTATCTCAAGTTCTGTTAAGGCTATTGGTGAGCCGTTCAAGTTTCTTTCCTTTTTAATATTTTCAATACGCTCATCTACCTCTTTGATAATATTAGCCGTAATTTCCTCATCTGAAAGTTTGTGTTGCGGATTGATTGGTGGAAAGCCTACGTCTGATTTTAGACCAATACATTGCCAAGTGGAAGATGCCTTATGCTTCCTTTTCTCAAATACATATTCCCAATCGTGATACTCCCCCGAATGGCATTTGCAATCTTCTTTGGCACATGTTGTCTGCTTGCGAACCTGATAAATCCAGCCGTCTTTTTCACATCTATCAGCAAGTTCGTACTTTTGCATAATCATATTAAGAACCCCTTTTTCTTAAATGTCAAGTCTAAAGTACGTTATGATTTATTTTTAGAATTCGCTTGCATTTTCCAAAATATATGGTATACTTATGATACCTTGTTACCTCCAATAACGTGGATGGCTATACCCAAGTTTTTAAATTTGCCTTTTTAACTTGGGTATAGCCTAAAATTATAAATCTCTAAAAAATCTATGAATCAAGAATATAAAATACCAACTTATAATGAATTTACTTTAGAATGTCTTTGTGGTACTTTATATAGATATAACATGATAACAGACAAGGACGCTGGAGTTTGGGCACACTTACCTTCAACATGCTCTAAATGTGGTAGACCAATAGACTACAATACAATGTTAAAAATTTATACATGACCAATGAATTAGAATCCTATTCTACCAGTGAACTTATAGGTGAACTTTGCAATCAAACAGATTATCTGTTTCTTGAGAGCAGTAGAGACATTTATTCCAAATCATGCTTTAATACAATAAAAGAGATTGTAGAAATGCTTGGCAGGAGACCTGAATTCAAATGAACAAACAGATACCAAAACCAGAACCACCAATTATACCTTCAAAAAATAAGTGTGAAGAATTAGGATTTGTTCATGCTTGGGCAGATATTACACCAAATATACTATATCTTACAAATCCACCACAATATCCAGATAAAAAAGAACAATGTTTAAATTGTGGTCTTATCAGAATTTTCAAACATGAAGTCATGGAATGGATTGAATATGAACAAGGAGCACCTGACCAACGAATTAACATTAACACCTCAACAAGCTAAAGATTATTTTAAAAGGTGGTTGGAATTGAGAATCTCCCACCAAAAAGGGTATGATTTTAATAACTATAATCTTCATCAACTCATAGCAGATATTGACCATTCCGCTTTGCTGAATAGACTTCTAAATGGTAAAGAGCCGTTGCCTTTTCCGCCCCCAGTACAGAACTCTTATCCAGTGTATCCAGATAATTAAAAATTATAGATGTCTTGAATTTTCAAGTGATTACTCCGACAGTTAAAACAGTCAGTTCCCTTGGGTAGTTCATTATGGATTTAAAAAATATAATTAAGACAAAATCATTACAATACGGTGAATTTACATTATCATCTGGATTATTAAGTAGTTATTATATAGATTTAAAAAAGACTACCCTCGACCCAGAAGGTTTAGCTGTAATTACTCAAACTATTTTTAATAAAATTCTTGAACATTGCCTTTTAAACATTGTTGATAGCATTGGTGGAATGGACTTGGGGGCGTTACCAATCGTAAGTGCTTTAATGTTAAAAAGTTACAATAAACAATTCTCTTTGAGAGGTTTTGTAATTAGAAAAAGCCAGAAGAACTATGGTACAAAGAATAGAATTGAAGGCAATTTGAGACATGCAGACCATGTAATACTCATTGAAGATGTTGTTACCACTGGGAAATCTATTCTGGAAGCTGTTGATATTCTTCAAAATGAGCACTGTGTTATTGGAAAGATAATTGCTGTTGTTGATAGAAACCAGGGTGCGAGAGAAGAATTTGTAAAAGTTGGTATTCCTTATGAATATATATTTGATATTAAGGAACTATTAACTTAAATTATATTTCAAATCCTGCAATAAGGAGTGTTCTTATTAAAGGATTGTTGATTATCCTACAATATGACCAAAGAACAACAAGAATTGATTGACTGGAATTTTAGATGTACACTTTGGCAGATTTTATTAAATTAGATACCGAAACTATTCCTGTAATGAAAAAGCATTATATAAATGGGATATGCTGTTATGTTTTATGGAGGTATGGCTTCTTCAAAAAAGAAGGAAGGGCAATCAGGGAGAAGTTTATAAGCTGTATTAAAACCGAAGGGGAATTCATTGAATCTTACGGATTTAAATTTGAATGTGCTGGTTCGTAAAATTACAAACGTCTGAAATTTTAAAGGAGAATAATATGGAAGGTCTAATATTATTGGCAGTATTCTCACCAATCATACTTGCCTTTATAGCATTTATGTTTACTCTGGTTGAATTACTTTCATCTACAACCAATGTAGCTATTTCTTTAGTTGATAGGTATAGTAAGGATTAAGAAAATTCAAATATTCAGAGTTACGAAAAATATCTAATAAGCCTAAATACTTATATCACCCTATATTTCTTGCCTCCGTAATCTTGTTTTATACTCCACTTTATATTATACACTTTGCATATATCATTCCACATCACCTACTTACGTACCTCACCTACTTATTATGTATGTCATTCTGCCTTCCTACCAGCCTACTTTATTTTTACATTCCCTCACTATATAACTACTTTTTGCCCACCTACTTATGTATAAGCTATTCAATATATTGTATCTAAAAACTTGACCTGTACTTGTCCTTTTACTCAACATCCACTTACTTGCCCTTCTCACCTTTTGACCATACCTCCCTTTCGCTCAAACTCCTCATTTTTTGTGTTGCCTTATGTACACCAAATACTGCAAGCTGCCAAGATTATTGAACTTATTATTCTTTAAATCTATATTAGATAATAATCAAAGAGCTTTTTTATGTACCAAGTATTGCACTCTATATTTAATTCCCCTTTATAATTCATATTATTCCCCCCCCCTCTCCTCCCGTCTTATGTACAAAGCATTTATAATATTAAATATACATTATGAGAAAATTTAAGGGATGTTACAATTCCATAAGTTCAGCAGTCTTGGTACTTTACGCCCATTGGTTAATCCGTAAGTACAGCATAAGTTAAGTGCGGAATAAATAAGAAGTTACGACAAGGAATATACCAAGCGATGTAGAGATGTAAGTATATGATTAACAAGGGGTTCTATCTTGGTGTAGGGTAGGAGGTCATAAGGCGAGCTGATACCAGGGGCAATAAAAAAAACCTTGCAGTACCAAGAGCAAGCATACTGCAAGGGATGAGAGGGGTAGGTTTAAGCTTCATCCTCTAATGTATTTACAATGCGCCGAGCCTCGGCTTCGGCTTCGTCGTGGTCAAGGTTCAGCTCATCTTGTAACCTACAAATGAATTCGTTAAAGTCCTCACTTGCAGTCAACAATTCAATCAGGCGGTCATTTGTCATTGCTTCCTCTCTCTTTCTTTAGTTAAAGGAATAACAATTTTATCTATACTTTGTGCAACAACCCTTGTTAAAGGTTCTTGAATTAAGACTTTAAGACTTTTGATGACGTCCTCAATCCTACCCTTTTCCGTTTCAAGCTCGCAAATCTTTGCATCCAGTTTTAGTAAACTATCTTCCAGCTTCTTGACTATCTTATCCGTTTTCATTGCTTATCTCCTTTTCTAAAGTTCGTAAAAGTTCAATTCCCTCCGCAAAGTCATTGGTATAAATACTGACTGTAATACATTCGCTATTGGCGCTGAAAGACCATCCCAGTTCAATCAATTTATGTTCTACTTTCAGGTTTCTTGGCGATTCAATTATAAAGTGTATCATTGCTTTTATCCTCTCTTTGGATAATGGTTTAGAGAAGTAAAACTACAAGTAAAATCACCATCAGCAACCAAACCAATATTACCATATTTTTGGTTTCCTTCTTGGTTAAGGGTTTAGTACCTATCCATTTTATCCAAAACACTACCAAGTTTACCAAGTATCCTATCAAGTTTGTCGTTGATTTCTTCAAGTCCGTCCTCAGTATTGAATGAAGTCTTGAGTCTATCTCTGATAACACTGGACAGGGTATCTTCCCCCGTCTTTTCAGCGTTTAACCTATCAAGCAAAGACTGGGGAAGTCTTACTTGCACACCTTCTTTTTGCATAAGTTATTCTCCTAAAAGGGTTTAGTGATTTAAACATTACAAAATCAATACAAGATAATACAATCGTACCACAAAATAGTCTATTTGTCAAGGCTAAAAGTAAAAACATCTCAAATATTAGCCAAGGGTTTACAAGCTGTCTATTAAAGCATCAGCAACATACTCGCTTACGAATTGACTTGGTGTTATGCCTGCATCAAAGCTATCAGCAAACGGCATATCAGCCAAGTCTGCAAGGTCTAATCCATACCTACCCAAAACGATGTTGTTTATCTTCTTATACCAAGCATTAAAGCGTAATTGCCAATCAACACTATAAATTCTTTGCAATTCAGTTCTATCTTCTTCAGGGCGTTCTTCATTCATTGTCTTAGTCCCCTTCTGTTAAAGTCAAGTCCTCCATTGGGATATAAAGATATTCCCCGCCCGCCGGTACTTGCACGGTATCATGCAACAAAACATACTTGATAGCATCCAGCGACATTGCGGGTACGGCAACACTATCGTTAGGCACTGCTTCAACTACGTCTATCTTAAACGTCTTGGTCTCCATTGCTTATCTCCTTGTAAAAATCCGTAAAATTGTAAACTCAATGACAGTAATAACAAACACCATACTGGGCTTAACACAAAGAAGCACAACCAGTAATAATGTTAACACCCCTCATCTTCAATGGCATCTTCAAAGCAATCCAGACATCTACAATTAAATGTATGGTAATGCTCTTTCGTGCAACTATCTGGGTTATCACAATATTCAATATCGCATACGTCTACACCTTTTTTCGCTGCACGCTCCTGTGCGTGCTTAATAACCCTTGTGTCATAATTACTCATTTTAATCACCCCCCTTCAATATTAAGTTTTTAAATATTTAAAGCGTACTCTACAACATTCCCAGGTATTTTGAATTTTATTAAAATGGTTGCATGTTGAAATGGTTTTATAATATTTGTTGTTTACCTTGAAAAATTTGTTCGTAACACTGCAAAACGGACATGGCATTTCATCGTCTATAAAATACCTATATTTGTATTGCCTTGATTGACTTCTACAAATGCAAGGAAAATCCTTTAAATAATCAGGATAATTTTTATGCGAGACACCAAAAGTGTGTAAAAGTTCATGCTCAAGGATAAATTTTACCTCTTCGGCGCACCAGGGGCTATTCGGGAGTCTTATATGTATTATAAAGCTGTTCAAATAAGCATAACCACTATAATGTTTGTCGGCTCTGTGAAGGGTAATTTTATAATTATCTGAGTCGGCAGAATACTTATTACAGATAGTTTGAAACATTGTTTGGATTAGTTCGTTTTCATCAGCAGTAAATGATGAACGGTTAAATTGTTTTGGCGAGTAACTATTTGATTGAATGCTTGCCATTGTCTTGGGTTCCTTATTGAATGTTATGTTACAATAATTCTCTACCATCATTATACGATACTTTTGAAAATATACAATAGTGTTTTAAATTATTTTTCTTGGTGTAAGTCTTTTTAACTATAATACTTATGAGAGGAAATTAAAAATAATCCAAGAAAAATACTGGCACAAGGATAAATTTTTCCAAGTCTGTAATGCTTGGTGTGTAAGCACTTATGGTGTGAAAATTACAATCATCTGTAATTTCTACTGTCCTAACCTATTTAAGCACAAACACTTACAAACGCTATTAAATTCCACTATTGCTGAAATCATAAGATTATATCTGTGAATGGTTTACGAAAAGTGATGTTTTTGATTTTGAAAGTTTACTTGTGGAGTCAACAAAGAGGTAAGTAGTTTATTTACAAGCACTTATAAATTGGTTCATTTACACCAGTGTTGATTTTTTCACCATTTGTTACGGTATCATGGCGGGGTTTCAGGAATGTACCTCCTGGCGTGTGGTCATGTTTCGGTTATCCGGACGGTATTATTTATCGTTATTAGTAATGGCTATCATCTAATAAATATTGAATTCAGTGGAATTATAAGTAACCGCTATTAGTAAGGAATAGTTTAAGTTAGATACTTGTTAGTAACAATTATCAATAAAGAATGAATGAAATCTACCAGTAGACTCACCGATGGCGGGAGCGTCCTCTTGGTGGTACATAACGATACGGTACATAACACTTTTAAAATCATATATTTACAATCTATTTTTAAAAAAACTCTTAAAATATTTTATAAATGTATATTACTCAAGAGTTTATAAAAATAGTCTCTTGCCCTTGACAATTCCTAAAAGTATGGTATAATTGTAATGTAAAATGTAGAGACATTACAAACATCTTTAATAAGAGGGCAAGACAATGAAGACAATGGAAAGTATAGATTTTGAAGCATTTGTAATTGATTTTAATGAGAGGGAATTCCCTATAAATAAAGAATTTATTGCTAAGCTTAATGCAATAGAAAGTCTTTATCTTGATGATAACGGAGACTTAAAAAAAAGGTAATAAAATGAATTTTATGAAAATGTCTTATAAAAATAAGCAATTATATCATCAATATAGAAACGAGTTTAATGAGATTTTTAAATTGGATTTAAAGGATTATATAACAAGAGATTTTATTACCCTTGTTGCGGGTTTTGATGTCATAAAATTTGATGCAGATTTAAAAACTCCAGACGGTATATCTACTTATGACTTTATTGGTAAAAAATATGGTAAAAGGGGTATTGAAATAATTAAAATTTTAATTGTTTGAAAGGAGCAATAAAATGTTAAAAGAAATTACAGAGATTGAAAGAAAAAAAGCATTAGCAAAATTCCTTGAACTTGATGGTACACAAGATATTGAATTTATAGATGATTTTAAATTCTCGGTTGATGGTATAGATGAATACCTTGTGGTTACAGACGAAGAGGCTGACAGACTCACTGGGGATTATATCCGTGATACATTATGGGCTTTTAATGCTGATTTTATCATTGACCATAGCAAGTTGCCTTATGAAACAAGAGAAATGATATTGGCATATCAAAAAGAAAAATGTGAGTCGGCAAACGAAACTATAAAAGCATTGATTGATGATATGAGCGAATTTATTGATGATGCTATTGCTTCTGATGGCAGAGGGCATTTCATTGCTCAATACGATGGTAATGAGAATGAAGAAGGGGATTTTTACATTTACAGAACCAATTGAGGTGAAAAATGAAAGAATATAGTTTTAAAGATGTGGAATTTATGACCACAAAGGATAAAGTGTTGATACTTAAAACCTGGGATAGATTTTTAAGAAATGGATTGTTAATTAAAGACTTTACCAAGAGATTGTATAAACATCTAAGTTTGCATTGTGGATTCATAGCTCGTTATGATATTAACGGATTCTACGGTATATATTTTGAAAATCCAAGCGATACGGCAACATTTTTTGAATGTCTTTTTAATCAAAGGTATTTACCAGATGATTATAATGACTTGTATTATGCAATGAAAGATGTCTACAATACTCACAAAGCTAATATTGACAAGAGAATAGAGATTGAAACCTCCGAGAAGATAGAGTTAATTGAGAAGGCGGTTAATAGAGCAAAAAGAGACCCTGAGTTTGCAAGGGAATTTGTATCAAAATTTTAAACATCTATAATTTTAAGAAAAGGAAAGGGTATAAAATGAGGATTAACGCAACGGAGAAAAGACTAATAAAGAGATGGTTGGATTTAGGAGAAAAAGCAAGTTTTTGGAGTGGTTATCCTTTGGGCATAGCATATATAGATAGTAGAGTAAGCGGTAGTAAAGCTATAAAGGATTATGTAAGGTTTGATAATTTACTTGGCGAAATGATGCCTCAACTCAGAGGTAAGAAAAGGGAATTTGTAAAATCACTTTTATAAAAGAAAGGAAGGCGTAAAATGAGTTTTGATTTTGTTGCCGAAAATGGTGAAAAGCTAAATAGAGGTTATGGGTGGTTGTTGCCCGACCCGCCAGAGTTAGTCATTGAACCACCTTTAACAAAGAAAGAAATCAAAAAGGGTAGATATACCCTAACAGGTCGTGCCATTGTGGGTATGCCTGATTTGCCACATGACCCTGAATTGACTGCTTTTTTCAAAAAACACAAACGATTACTTGTTAAATAGGAAAGGGGGGTATGAAATGCTGACTGATAGAGAAAAAGCAATCATATTGGTACAAATTGGTAAGGAAATAATTTTCAAATACCCAAAATATTCAGACAGATTTGACCAAAAATTGGGTGAAAAATATCGTTTAATTACAAAAGATTATAATTCATGCTATGTAAATATATTAAGATTGATGGGTTATGGTAAAAAAAATTGGCATATAGCGACATACAAATTTTGGAAAGATTTAAGAAAGGAATAGGGCAATGTATAAAGTTTATAGGTTTGACAAAGACGGAAAGCAGTTTAATGGGTTTGCTTACAGTATCAAAGATGTTGTTTATATGGTAGATGTGCACGACAATACAATTCAAAGAGTGTTTGAGCGTAAAGGCAATGATTTTATCCTTCTTGGCGATGTACTATATAATGTTAGCAAGCCCACATCAGGATTGAGGATTATCAATACATTGAAAAAGGACAACATCTTTGTTAGTGATTATATGTATAATATGTTGCTTGATTTATGTGGATGTAAGGGATTGAACTAATGAAGATGTTTGTAATCCTTCTGGTTACTCATTACATAAGCATACCCTTTACTATAAAGTCAATTCTCATGGTACACAAGGGATTGGTGATGGAAGGGTTATGTTTAGCTTCTATATCGTTTATTTTGGGGCTATTTTTAAACTATTATTTGAAGGGAGTAAGACAATGAACCAGATTGAGGCAGTTAAGGAAAATAGTTTAAGGGAATGGATACAGATTGAGCAATCTTTTCAGAGTACATTAAATAAAGAGGTACTGAATGTAATTAGACCATTGGACATAAAGTATGTCTATAATCGAGAAATAGTGGACTTTATTTGTAATAATCTTTTGGTAGATTTAATACCGCAAGAAATAGAAAATTTAAAAGTGGTTGTTTACATTGCAAGGGGATTATTGCGCAATGAACGAAGATTAAAAACAAGAGAAAAAACTATTGCAGAAGGTTGGATTTTATTAAGAGAAGATGTTATAAAAAAAGCTTTTGAAAATAAGCAAAGATTACAGGTTAAAGGTCGGGAAAACATAGATTGGTTTACTGTTGATATAGAAGGTATTTTTAAACCTTTCATTGACTGTACTGGAGCATGTTTTATTATGAAGCCGAAAGCAAAGAAAAGGGGTCGTATCATAAATGATAACATGCTTGATGCTGAAAAGGTAGATTTATTTTGTAAAATTATTTGAAAGGAACAAGACAATGATTAAACTTAAAAGTATGCAATGTCAAAATAATGACTTTGGACAATCAGGGCAACTTGTTTTAATGGACGCTAAAAGGCATTACTCTTTTTTCTTTGATAATGCAGGTGTGGAGATTTTGGTATCCGATTATACGGATATAAATGCTAAACCTACCCTACATAAACGTTTTAGAGCAGAAGGAATTGGTGAAACATCTTAAAAGGAAATGATAAAATGCTAACCAAAAATGAAAGAATGAGGGAACTTTTCTGGAGAATTTTCTCTCATATAAGAGACCAGGAAATGTCTAATTTACTTGATGTAATAGAGGATTGCCCAATATGCAGTAAAAATAAAAAAGGAAATTGTAAGGAACACCAAAAGGCATTTAAAGACCTTATTGATGAGCAAACTGATTATAAGAAATTTGTTGAGCAAACACTTAAAATAGTATTTCCCATAAAATCAGATAAAAAAAGGAATAGAAAATGATTACAAACAAGAAACAGGATAAAGAATTGCTCATTCAGAAAATAATTGAACATGAATATAAAGAGGGAGCTTTGCCAAAAGGGTCGGAGGAGCAAAGGAAACAGGAATTGAGAAAGTTTAAAGTAAATACCTTAAAAAAGGTAGTTGATGATTATATTAGACATGATTTATCAAGATTTAAAAAATCATATTTTTAAAAAGGAGACCAATAAATGAAGAATATAGATGTGCTCCCAAAAGATATTATTGACTTTGAGGATATTAAAGGGCAAGACCATGCCAAGAGAGCAATTACGGTTGCACTTGCAGGCATGGTACACAACACTTTGTTGTACGGATGTCATGGTACAGGTAAAACGATGTTTTTGGATGCCCTTAGAAGCACGAAACTTTTACCAGAAGCTATTACATTAGTGGATAATCTTGACAGATTATCATTCAAAGAATTGCAAAGTCTTGAGGACAAACCGTTTATAGCCACAATTAAGACTTGTCCTTGTGGTTATTATTCACATCCTACCAAGAGTTGCAAATGCTCACCTTCAAAGATTGTGAAATTCTTTGAAAAAATAATTGATTCAGGCGTGCTTGAGCATGTAGAAATCTTTGCCGAGTTATCTATCCTTTATGCAAGAGAATTAGAACACCCACACAAACAGCAATCTACCAACGACATTATAAGACAAATAAAAGATAAGACAGATTACAAAGACCTTAGCTTAGGTAAACCCAGTAATACGTTATTAGGATGTGCATACAGAGAAATGAACTTAACACCAAGACAATATGACCAGATAGTAAGGGTGGCAAGGACAGTTGCTAATTTAGATTGTTCGGAGCATATTGAGGTTGAGCATATCTCTGAGGCAATACAATATAAAAATAATAAGGTTGGAATTTTCTAATTTAAAAGAAAGGAAGGTGAAAAAAGAGTACAAGATGTCAAGTTTATATACATGATGACGGCGATTTAGATAATGGGGTTTTATTATATCATCATTCAGACGGTTATCCTTCATTTATGGAAATCAAGTTAGGAATGTTTTTAGACCATGCAAAGGAATTGATTACTCAAGCTCCCTGTTATTGGTGGGATGCTAAAAGGGTTGCGGGTATTCTCATTGCCTCAAGTGTAGGCAATTACGAAAAACCTGATTACAACCCTGATAATAATAAATATTTATATAGTTTTAGAGAAGACAGTTTAAAGAATGGTACAGGTTGGGGTATGCCTCGATTTCAGCCTGCTACTGGTTTGCAGGAGGACATTGAATACCTTTACGAGGTGGAATTGAAAAAAGATGCTATCTACACAATAAAAATATTTGAAATTGATGACATTGATAAATATACCAAGCCTCAAGATATTATTCTTGAGTGTAGGGGTATATTTGTTGTAAAGGAGACCAAAAATGACTTCAGATGAAGAAATTAGATATGTCAAGGCAAGATTGGAAGGGGCAAAAACATTTGAGAAAGACATCAAAGAAGCTAATAAGTGGCTGGATAGGCTTTTGGTATTACAGGCGATTAAAAAGGAGATTGAAAATGCACATTATTCATAATTACTCACTTGATATAAATTACAATTTAATCAAAGATTCAGATTTATTATGTATAGAATTAGTAGACGAACACTCTGGAGAATATTTTGCAAGAGTATTCATAGAAAAAATAGTAAATACCTTTGTCGCAAGAGGCGTGGATATGCGGGGAGAAACTGATGGTACATAAGGAAAAGCCAATCTGTTATGTGTGTAAAAATCCTATAAAAAGCAACCTTGTCTATATTTCCAATGGTACATATAGACATAAGAGTTGTGCTCCATTAACCAAAAAATGGGAACGCACAAAGGTAGGGAAGAAAACTTTAAAATTATTTGGATTTTCAAAAAGAAGGGATGCTGTAAAATGAAAAGCAAAAACAAAATGTTAATCAGGGGGTATCACACATGGCTTGCTGAATTATTACGTCCACCTGGTGTAGATGTACAAATAAAAAGAAAGAAGGAAAGGAAGGCGTGAAATGAAAGTAAAAGTAATAGATAGGGCAAGTAAACTTGTCAAAGAAATACCTATTGAGGAATATTTGAATACCCAAAATAGATATACTTTGCTTACTCAATCTAAAGCCCTCTTTACAACGGCAGATGCTGTAAAAATAAAGGAAAGGAAGGTGTAAGATGAAAGCAAGTTATAAAGTTGGAATAGTTCGCAAGGGCAAGATGTATCTTTTCAAGACACCATCTACTTTTAGGCTTGCTCGGAAAGTCTTGCGGGAAGCAGAAGGGCATTTTGGTTCTTTAACCCGAAAGGGAGATAAGTTTGAGTTGTGGACTGAAAACCATTTAGGCAAAGGTCGTGTAAGATTTCATCAGGGCGAATTTCAGCTTCTACCAAGCAAGTAGTAGAAAGGAGGCTTTAAATGATAAAGAATAAAACTGTTTTTAAAAACAGGAAAAGGTAGGATTATTTCATCCTTAGTAACAAAACAAAAGACCGTTTTGTCGTAGTTAAAGTGGTGTCCAACCACTTTAAAACCCTGAAAGATGCAAAAGGATATATTGGCATGTTATTATGTCCTAAATGTAAGAAGGAGGCGCAAAATGAAACAAAGCTGGATATGTCCTGAATGTGGTAAAGTAACAACCTTTGGTTATGAAGGTTGCCTGTGTGGTTATTGTCGGTCTGGCAAGCTCCATAAATGGAATCCTAAAGTTATTGAAAGAAAGGAAGGGGCAAGATGATATACGAAAGAAATGACGGGAAACTTGTTGCCCAATGCGACAAGTGCGGGGTTGCATTTTTAGACCCAGTCATTGATGAAGGAGTTAATATTGAGGATTTAATAGATACTCGGCATGTTTGTTATGAGTGCGACCAGAAGGAGGCTAACCAATGATATGCCATGAGTGTAAGAAGTCGATTGCCGTTGAGGATGTTGCTTATATGGCTTCGGGTAAAGCACAAGAGAATGGGACTTGGAAGCCAGTTGCAATTTATGTCTGCGAGACTTGTTGGGGAGTTCCAGTTAAGGCTATTTTTGCAAGAACACGCTTGGAGGCTTGGAAGGCATTAGAAGGAGGTAAATCATGCTAAAAGCGTTCAAAGTAATTCAGGAGATTAGCGATGCAATAGAAGCGTCATGGTTGCCCATCAAGCTGTTGTTCATTGCTTGGCTCAGTGGGCTTTTGTATGTAAGTATTCACTTGCTGTTACATTGAAAGGGAAAGAGTATGAGAACAAGCGTGGTACACAAGTCAAATGTTCCAGAGGGAAAGGTAGCCCGAACCTATTATATTCCTATTGAACATGCAGAAAAAATTGAGGAATATGCCAGAAAAGACCATTTGCGTATGAATGACATTGCAACCATTGCCATCAGGAACTACATCATTAAACGGGAAACAGGGGATAGTTTTAATATGAGATTAGAACAGAATATTCAAAGGATTTTAAATCTTTTGGAAAGAAAGGAATAAAGGAGACCAAAAATGAACATAACCATTGATAGTAAAGAATTTAAGAAAATTTTGGCAAAGTTTAAGAAGATAACACCAAAAAAGCCACATTTACCTTCTCTTGGTATGATTAAATTGGAAACTAAAGAAGGCAACCTTAACGTTTTTGGTACAAATTTAGATGTATGGGCGCAGGCGACTATGTCTTGTACGGTAAATGAAGCTGGTGGAGTGTGTTTAAATCCTTACGAAATGTTGACTTATCTCAAGGATGTTAAAGGGAATATCACACTTTCATTGGCAGATGTAGGTAGGTATAAGATTAGTAATGAAGGAATATCCTTCCAAGTCTCGGCAATCAATACTGAAGATTATCCTGTAATGCCTGTGGTACACAGTACCCAACAAATTGTAATGCCTGTGGTACACAGTACCCAACAAATTGTATTGGATTCAGAACTTTTACAAGATGTTTTCAAGAAATGCTGTGTTCATGTCAAACCAAAAGATAGATATGATGAACCTTTGGGTTGTATTTTTTTAGAAATCGGTACAGATTTTACCCAAGCCACTGCAACCAATACCTTTAGGTTATTCAATATGAAAAGACCTATTACATCGCAATCAAATAAAATTGCAATGTTGATTCCACCAAAAAGGTTATATTCATTGCTGGATTTCATAAAAGAAAATAAGCAAGTAACTTTGCAAGTTGACCAAGAGAATTTATGTATAAATTTTCAATCAGGCGATTTTGTTGGGGGTTTTAGATTGGTGAAAGGGCAATACCCAAATGTTCAAGAGGTAATCACTTCAGAAATAGGGCAAACAATAGAACTTGATAGTAAGCAATTAATTCAAGCATTGAAACCTATGGAGTTTTTAGGAAAAGAATACCTTAATAATTTAGGATATGTAAGATTTATATTTAGAGATTCCATATTTTCAGTAGAAGGTTGGAGTTATAAGGATGGTAATGTTAGTAACACCAAAATAGGTATTGAATCAAAGACAGAACCTTTTGAATTCAATATTAATCCTGTTTTTGTTTTGCAAGGTTTGGAATCTTTAGATAGTAATAAAATTATCCTAAAAATTCCAAAGAATGAAATAAACAGTTCTCGGTTGTTTGAGAATGAAAAGGGAGATTTAGCTCTCATAATGACAATAAGAGATTTAGAGGAAGAAACACCAGAAGAAACTAACGAAGAAAATGTGGATGAACCTGAGGAAGAAAGTAATGAAAAAAGTGAGATAGAAAATTAAAAATGTTAAAATTTTAAGAAAGGAAGGTACAACATGCAGATTAAACTAATAAATGATATTGTTCAAAGAGACCGCTATTTACATTAAAAATTTTAGGACAAGTACCTGAGTCTGGCTAAAGGAAACGGTCTGTAAAACCGTTGTGAAAGCCTCACAGGTTCAAATCCTGCCCACTTCTGGTGGTACACAAATGGTTAATTGGAAAGATGACACAGACATTCATGAAAATTGCCGAATCTATAACGAGGATATGATTTGTGATTGGTGTGAACATTGGTCTGTACCTATTGCACACGATGACCGAGATGATATATATTGTAATAATTGTATCCAAGAAGTGGCAGAGTGGATTCGTATGCTTGGAAAGAGGCAATTAATAGCAGGTGATGAGGTAATTTTAGACCCTGAAAAGAATATAGATAATGTTTTTGGTATGTATTTAGAAAATAAACATTGGGAAGAAGAAAGACAAGCATACAAGAAAGGTAAATTTTGACTTGTCTGACTCTGTTGGAAATGTTTTAAATTTTCCATAATCAACTATTATAGTATCTTTAATA
>ERZ1292623.89-Hain-H51-01um-R1-89-length-97800-cov-12_pt1 | contig 97800 bp, 103 predicted proteins | sample MGYA00564398_ERZ1292623 | MGnify/ENA primary metagenome ERZ1292623 (study PRJEB36523, sample SAMEA6512633) | groundwater metagenome | collected 2019-01-07 | study: AquaDiva: Metagenomics assemblies of 32 groundwater samples
TGTTGGCTTAGAAGCAGCCATCATTTAAAAAGTGCGTAACAGCTTACTACTCGATGTGCCGCAAGGCATAAGGAACGTGGCGCCGAAAATTCAACGGGGCTTAAGCATAGTACCGATTCTGTGGGTTATGAAAGTGTTTACACTTTCATTAACGGTAGGGGAGCATTCCAAGCTTCCGCCGACAGGCGGATGTAGCTGTGAAGGCGTGTTGTGAAGCACGCTGGAGCGCTTGGAAGAGAGAATGTTGGAATGAGTAACCGCAAGTCAGGTGAAAGCCCTGACCGCCGAAAGCCTAAGGTTTCCTCCGCAATGTCAATCATCGGAGGGTTAGCCGTTCCTAAGGATAACTGTGCTTTCGGGCATGGGACGCCGATGGACAGCAGGTTAATATTCCTGCGCTTGTATGGTGGTTGAAGGAAGGACGGAGTGTAGTATGTCAGGCTCATTATTGGATTTGAGTCCTGGGCGTGAGGACGTGGTGTTGGCAAATCCGCACCGCTGCTTTTAATAGCAATTCCAAGCGTCACGGCAAGGCCGCAAGGCTGGAGCTGGCAAAGCACGCTTCCAAGAAAAATTCCTACGATTACCACTATGCAATACGTACCTAAAACCGAAACAGGTGGGCTGGTATCAATGTACTAAGGCGAACGGGTGATTATTGGTTAAGGAACTCGGCAAAAAAGTGGCCGTACCTTCGGTATAAGGCCTGCCCTTCGCAAGAAGGGCTGCAACTAACGACCCCTGGCGACTGTTTATCAAAAACACAACTCCGTGCTAACTCGAAAGAGGATGTATACGGGGTGACGCTTGTCCGGTGCCGGAACGTTAACGGTTGAAGTGGTAGGTCGCAAGATTTACTGCGGAAGCCCGAAGCGCCGGTGAACGACGGCGATAACTATAGGTGACGATTGTAGTTAAAAAATTCGACTATATGCTGGGAAACCCGTGCATATCTCAGTACTTGAAAAAGTAACAATCTGAGATCGATACGGACAATCAGCAGGAAAGACCCGCTACTTACATAAGTAATGAAAATGAAAAGAGGCAGGTCGCGCTCGCGCACGACCCGCCCCCAGAGTGTCCCTAACTCATCGCACCTGCCGTGGCAGGAATTCGAGGCAGATGAAGAGCCCCGGTACGAGGAGTCCGAAGACGAGAAGAACGAGGAGGAACTCGAAAGTGTCCATGTGGCCTCCAGGTACGTTATGTACCAAATTCATTATTTGTGCAAGTAGCGGGAATCCTCAGAGACTAATACGTCGAACCCATCACTACGCCAGTGATGGGATGATAGAGTCCGATCTCATGGGCGACCATGAGGCTGTCATTGACACTTACGTTGATGGCTAATAAAGAGTATGAATCGTCCAAAGGTAGCGAAATTCCTAAATAACGACTGGGACTATAGGGAGTGATCCCTATAGCAAACTTGGCTATATGCGGGAAACTCCGGTTGTATCTGGGGCTACTCAATGAGATAATTATCTTAATGAGTAATAATGTCTCCAGTGACTTTGATGAAAATCAAAGGCCGGACAATCCGCAGGAAATGTTGAAAAGCAATTACTATTTTTCTGGCCTCATGGCTGGAGAAATGTCGTGCTCAATTATCAAAGCGACAAATTTCAATCCGCGCGGCTATTACTACGCGATTGACCTGACCGTAACGAATGCAGACACAAATCTGCTTAGTGAGGTCAACCATGTAGTGATGCAGGATCGAGGTGTTATCACTCCGGTCAAAGGCGCATACAATTTGTCGGCTCGAGGAAAAGAGAGAGTAAAGATAGCTCTCGATTTCCTCGAACACTATCCAGTTCTCGTGGGCGATCTTGCGATAAATCGCATCGCGCTCTTGAAAACAGCTCTGGTGTATCTTACTGATCATCGGACGCATAGTTTTCAGGAAGAGAAAACGAGAACCATGGATGAACTGCGAAGGAAATTCCGAGATATCAAAGAACGTGGGATTGTAGATCAATCATACGATCTCCAATCAAGCGATCCAGAATCTCTTGGACACTTCTTCGCAGGGGTAATCGATGGTGAAGGTTCGTTCGGTACTAAGTCCTCGGGACGGTACCAGCAACCATTCTTCGCGATTGCCATGAAAGATAAAAAGATAATTGAGTCACTAAGAGACTTTGTAGGTCATGGAAATGTAAGGTTGAGAAAAGATGGGGTCTACCATCTTGAGATCAATCATAAGGATATCTTGAGACGTATCAGTGATATGTTTCTGAGACGATATCCCCTGCGCCATGAGCGACAACGAAAACGATTGCAAACACTTCAACAGCTCCTCAACGACTACACGCCAAGGTCTCTGAATCTAGTGGTTCAGAGAACATGATATAGTCTGAACTGCATGGCGACATGCAGAGCCTAGCTCGCGCTAGGCCGCTCCAAAATTTTGGAGTCATAACCCACTCGGGTTAGAAGTAACAGTTTTGTGTCTGGTCAGACAAGTCTCGAGGAAGTACTCGAGAGAACTTGCCACATATCGCAGTAATGAGATATGAAAATTCGGCTAATAACGGTGAAGTCCGCCTTCGGCGGACAATACCGTGGGAAGTCCTAATGGACCCCGTATCGACTTTTAGCGAAAGCTAAGGATGGAAGTTTTTCAACTTCCATAAGATGCCGACCGTTTCCGATTTTTTTATCGGAACAGAAGATATAGTCAGTGCCCGTAGTAATACGGGAAATGAACACGAAGTTCAGACGCGCATGAATAGCGGAACGACTGGGGGACTGTCTCAACCAATAGCCCGGTGAAAATGCAATGTCAGTAAAGATGCTGACTACCCGCACCAAGACGGAAAGACCCCGGAAGCTTCACTATAGCTTGGTATTGGGTTACGAGTTTTACTGCGTAGCGTAGTGGGTAGGATTTGAAGCGTCACTCTCGGGTGACGTGGATCCGACGATGAAACACCCATCTGTGAAATTTGTAATTCTAACTGATGAGGCCCTAGAAAGGCTTAAGCTATATCGAAGACTCTCCGTGGAGAGTTGTTTGATTTGTCTAAATTTAGAGGAAATCCGCTTATGCCTTGCTAGGGCTTCATCAAGACAGTGCCTGGTGGGTAGTTTAAGTGGGGCGCTTGCCTTAAGGCGGTGTGAACCGTTACACCGCGTGGGGCGGTCTCGCAGTAATGTGAGACGCAAATTCGGCTGTATGCTGGAACCACTGTTCCTTCAATGGATGCAGTGTTGAATCTACCTTCGTCGAGAGGGTGAAAATGGTTCAACGCAGTCAACCAGCAGGGAAGTCTTCAATGACCCCTCAACGACTATACGCCGAATCTCCTGAAGGTCAGGAGAATGATATAGTCTGAACTTGTAGGCGACTACAAGGATCTCGAAAGAGATCACCTAATCCCAATGAGATCAAATGAAATTGAGAGATATAAAAAAACTCTCTTATTGTCCGATCTCCAGCGAGAAGTTCTTATCGGAACACTCCTGGGTGATGGACACCTTGAAACTCAAAATCGGGGGCGAACATATCGTCTGAAAATCGAGCATATTGCCTGGCAAAAAGAGTATACCGACTGGCTGTATCAAATTTTTCAGGAGTGGGTACTAACCTCTCCTCAAGAAAAGATACAAATCATCGAGAATTTGCCAAGGAAAAAGTATTGGTTTTCAACGATCAGCCATGGAGCATTCAGGTTTTACGCTCAGCAATTCTATAAGGAAAAGCGTAAAGTTCTGCCAAAGCTTATGCAAAAATGGCTTTCGCCGCTCGTGATGGCAGTATGGTTTATGGATGATGGCTCGATCAAATCGAAGCATCATCGAGCATTGATTCTCAACAGTCAGTGCTTTACGAAGGAAGAAAATCTCAAACTGATCGAGACGATCCAGAAAAAATTTGGAATCACGATGAGCTTGCGACCTCAACGAAATTTATACCAGCTTTACATCGGTAAAGATTCGGTACAAAAATTCGTTGACTTAATTCAACCATACGTTTTGCCATCAATGCGATATAAACTGGGAAAGTTAGGGAACACAATTGCCTAAAAGGTAACGGAGGCGTTCATTAAGGTTGGCTAGCTCCGGATGGAAATCGGGGCGATAGTGTAAAGGCACAAGCCAGCTTAACTGCAAGACAAATAAGTCGCGCAGGTGCGAAAGCAGGACTTAGTGATCCGACCCTTGCTCGTAGGAGCGGGGAAGCTCATCAGACAAAAGCTACTCCGGGGATAACAGGCTGGTACTACCCGAGCGTCCATAGCGACGGTAGTGTTCGGCACCTCGATCATCGAACCGAAAGTCGAGGAAATAAACCGACTCATAACGGTGGAGTCCGGTGCATATAATTGATAAGATATAAGCATGGATAACATCGTGGGAAGTCGGATTGGAACATCAAAATTCGAGACCAAAAGTTGGCGTTTGAAGAAAGCAAACCTTCAATTAACGAGTATTCAAAGCTCACTCATTGTTGGCTCCTTACTGGGAGATGGAACGATGAGAATTGGAGATGGTGCTGTGAATGCCAATTTCAAAGTAGAACATGGTCTTGAACAAAAAGAATTAGTATTTTGGAAGTACGAAATTCTGAAGCCATGGGTTTTTACTGAACCAAAGATTAGTTATCGATATGATCAAAATGGCAAGAAATATAAAAAATCCTGGTGGTTCAGAACGATACGACATCCAATCTTAACTAACATTCAAAAGGCATTTTATCCAAAAGGCAAGAAGATTATTCCCAATGATCTTCCACGCTTTTTCAATGAATTTGCCCTTGCATGTTGGATTATGGATGACGGATCATATTCGAATTCCAAAGTTGATATAAGTACGTATTCGTTTACGTTGTCCGAAGTTGAGCGGCTGCTCAACATGCTCGCGAATAAATTTTCTCTCGAAGGGAGTTATTATCGAGATCGTGATAAAGGATATCGAATGTACTTTCGTAAAAGCGAAACCATAAAAATGGTTGAGCTCATCGAACCTCATGTGATTCCATCAATGAGGTATAAAATAGGTTTCCAATCTTGACCCCGTAACGACTTCTCACTATACGTGAGGGATACAACAATGTAACCGAGTTGTATAAAACGTCGGACTCTCAAATGAGAGTAAGGTATAGTCTACACTATTAGTAATAATAGATTCATGTGGTCGGCTCGCCCTATCCTGGTGGTGGAGAAGCTACCAAGGGTTTGGCTGTTCGCCAATTAAAAGGGTACGCGAGCTGGGTTCAAACCGTATTGACCGTTACATAAAAATGTGTTGTGGTTAGTACCGTTTGAACCCAGAGGAATGACATAAAAGCGGCGGCAATTATGAGCAATCATAATTGAAAACCAACTCATATCGGTGGATATCTAGACATGGATAATTAACCTGTCATATGTTAGATTAATACCGAGGGAAGTTGTGTATGAAATCTTTATCGTCAATTAAAAGAGCTTATCTTGCTGGTTTCCTGGATGGAGATGGCAGTATCTATGTGCGCTTGAAACCTAATACCGATTATCGGTATGGATTCCAAGTAGCACCAGCTGTGATCTTATTTCAGTCAGCTCAAGATCGAATTCAATTCGAAGAACTTTGTTCACTTATTAATCTGGGATACATCCGAGAACGCAATGATGGCATTCTCGAGTATACGATCAATAAGATGGATAATATTCGAAAGTTTTTATCTCTTGTTGAGCCATTTGTAATCTTGAAGAAGAAACAAGTCGCTCTTATGAAGAAAATTCTTGAGGTAAAAGCGAAGGTCAAGCAAAAAAGCGACTTCAAAGCTCTAATGAAATTAATTGACACGTTTCGAGATCTAAACTACTCGAAAAAAAGAAAGGTCCGTACATTAACCCCGTAGAGACTGTGTATGAGAGTGCACGATCCGCCCAAGGCGGATAAAACGTTGGGTCCCGATATAAGATCGGGATAAGGTATAGTCCAATTGAAATTACGTTCAATAGCGCGAGACAGGTTGGTCCTTATCTGGTGTGGGCGTTGAAGTTTGAGGAGGGTTGTCCCTAGTACGAGAGGACCGGGATGAACGAACCTCTGGTCTACCAATTGTTTTGCCAAAAGCAGCGTTGGGTAGCTATGTTCGGTTCCGATAAGCGCTGAAAGCATATAAGCGCGAAACGGGCTCCAAGATTAGACTTCGTAGATCCGTGGGAGACTACCACGTTGATAGGGCGCAGGTGTACGCACCGTAAGGTGTTTAGCCGAGCGCTACTAATAGATCGTCATTACATTATATTTCTTACAAGATTTAGTTTCTCATTTTCACCAAGGTCGCACTGTAAAAGCGAAGTTTGTTGCTAGTGTAAGGTAGCTATACTGGAAATGCTCCACCTCTTCCCATTCCGAACAGAGAAGTGAAATTTTCCAAGGCCCATGATAGTATTCCGCCTAGCGGGATGCGAAAGTAGGTAGCTGCCCTACACTGTTTGCAAACTTCGCTTTTTTGTTTACTTTTTTGTATACTGAAGACATGCTTCCCGGACTTCGCGCCATCAAACGGTTCCTCATAGTTTTCATAGCGCTCGGTATTGTGCTGATTGCGATTCTTTACGGTGGCCGTTTATTTCAAAAGCCCGTCATCTCTCCCACGCCCGATCCTTTGGCAGGGATCCAGCCGATAAAGATACTTTCTACCGACCTCTTTCGTATCGCCGACCGCGACTATGATGTCTTGTTTCGTGTCCAAAATCCAAACCAAACCTACGGTTCGGGTGATGTGCAGTACAAACTCGTGAGCGAGGGGGCCGAGATCTATGAAGGCTCTTTTTACATTCTTCCCGGACAGACGAAGTATATGGTCATCAGTCCTGTGAAATCAGAGCGGATTATTGAGAAAGTTGAAATGCACATTGACAGCGTAGATTGGCGGGAGCTTGATACCCTGGCGCTTGAAGGCGTGAGTTTTGTCGTTACCAACACTTCCTATGGTAAAACATCACAAGAGGGCCTTTTTGCACGTCTCCGTGGCTTTGTAGCCAACAATTCAGATTTTGATGTTAACCGCGCGGATGTGGCTATTATCCTTTTTGATGAAAAAGATCGTCCACTGGCGATCAATCGTACGGAACTCTATACCTTCCTTGCCCATACTACGAGAGGATTTGAAACCTCATGGTTTCATACCTTTCCTGGTGAAGTTGCTCGTACCTACATTGAAGTCAACGCGAATCTCTTTGAACAGGCGAGTTTCATACGAACCTACGGAGGCCAGGAACGGTTCCAGACATACTAGCTTCGCATGCGGATGTTCTGGATTAGTCCCAATCCTGCCATTAGCGTGACTAAGTGGCTTCCCCCATGGCTCAAGAAGGGGAAGGGAATTCCCGTGATGGGAAGCAAGCCCAGATTCATGCCGCCATTGACCAGAACGTGGGTAAAAATAATCGTGAGAAAACCGAGCGTATAGAGTTTTGCAAAATTATTATTTGCCATACGTGCAACTGAACCGATGCGTGCCATCAACCCGAGGAGTAAAGCTAATAGCACGACAATACCGACAAAACCAAACTTTTGAGCAAACGTCGCAAACGTAAAGTCCGTATAGGGTTCAGGAACCAGTACGGGGAGGTTGTCACGGTGTGTGAAGTACGTACCGGTCCACCCTCCGGAGCCAAGTGTGATGCGGGATTGAATTGTATGGTACCCGCTTCCCCGTGCGTCATGATAGGGATTTGCAAATGATACAATCCGAGCCTTCTGATAGGGTTTGAGCAATACTAGCCAGCTCAAGCTTGCCGCGACAACGCCAAGCATGAGAATCGCTAGCAAATGTCTGCGTTTGATACCAGCAAACAACAACATGGATCCCCATAGGGCAAGGTATACAATCACCGATCCCAAATCAGGCTGGAGCAATGTCATCACCAGGGGGATAGCGAGGTAGGCCCCCGAGATGACGATGTGATAGACGCGATAGATTTCGACGTGTTTTTGAGAAAAGTATTTTGCGAACAAAATGAGCAGTGCCAGCTTGGCAAACTCCGATGGCTCAAATTGAAATCCAAAAAATTCGAGCCATGCACTTGAACCTCTGATCTCCCGCGATGCAAGGGTAAAACCAAGCAACGTCACGGCGAGGGCATAGAGAATGACTGAGGGAAGAGAGTAATTTTTAAATATTCTATAATCAAAGAAACTTGCTAGCACCATGACCATAAATCCGGCGCCAACAAACAATGCATGGCGCACCAGTATCGTGTGTGCCTCTGGCCCCATGGCGTAAAACGTAGCAAGCCCCAAACCCAAAATCGCCAGGACAATTCCCGTCAAAATCCAATCAAATTTGCGTAAAAAAACAGGCAGAGCCATGGGAATTACTGTTCCTCTGGCAATGTCATCGTCGCATTATCGACATTAAATCCCGTACCGGCAGGAATGAGGCGGCCGATGATGACGTTTTCTTTGAGTCCACGGAGTTTGTCCTCTTTGCCGGAAGTTGCAGCATCGATCAGCACACGTGCGGTTTCCTGGAACGATGCCGCAGACAGGAAGCTGTCGGTAGAGAGCGAGACTTTGGTGATGCCAAGCAACAACTGTTCGTATGTCGCGAGCTTACCATTTTTTTCTTTAATGGGCACATTAGCTTCCAGGATTGTGCGCTTTTCTACCACATCGCCAGGCAGCAAATCGGTATCTCCGGCATCTGCTACACGAACGCGCGAGAACATTTGCTTGATAATCAGTTCAATATGCTTTTCATTAATACCTTCACCCGTGGCATAGTACACGCTTTGTACTTCACGAACAATGTAGCGGGTAACCACTGGAATGCTGTTGGAAATCCGGAAAAGCTCCTTGAGATCAACGTGGCCGTCAGAAAGTTGCTGGCCAGCGGTGACCAGGTCCCCGGCACTTACCATCGCATTGCCGCCCGGAAGGCTCAAGTATTCACGTTCTTCGCCTTTATCGGAAACGATTTTGATCAAATATTGGTTTCCTTTTTGTTCCACGCCAAGGACCTTACCGTCAACTTCAGAGACATCTGCTTTGGCCGACGGCGGACGAACTTCAAAAATTTCTTCGACGCGCGGCAATCCCATGGTGATATCGCCCACACTTGCCACACCTCCCGTGTGGAAGGTACGCATGGTAAGCTGTGTTCCCGGCTCTCCGATAGCCTGGGCTGTGACGATACCCACTGCCTCACCCAATTCCACTGGGCGGTTCAGCGAGAGGTCATAGCCATAGCAAATACTGCAAAGGCCATTGACTGCCTTGCACGTGATGGGCGATCGAACTTTGAGCGTCTGGGGGTTTGCTTTGTCGATGAGCGCCGCGATGGATTTGTCAACAACGGAACCTTTTTTTGCTGCACCGGCGATTTCCTCCATGATAGTGCGCCCAATAACACGTTTGCCAATGGATTCACCCGTGATAGCATTGTCTGCTGCGTAAATAGTGTAGCCTTCTTTGTCTTTACAATCTTTTTCCTGAATCACGATATCCTGTGCCACATCTACGAGGCGGCGCGTGAGATAACCAGCACTGGCAGTACGCAAAGCCGTATCTACTAATCCTTTGCGAGCTCCGTGCGTTGAGATAAAGTATTCGAGTACATTCAATCCTTCTTTAAAAGAGCTTTTTACGGGAAGTTCAATAACCTGGCCATCGGGGCGGACCATCAGACCACGCATACCGGCAAGCTGGTTAACTGTGCCCCAATTTCCGCGGGCCTTGGATTCCACCATCATGTGGATGGAGCTGGTATCGTCGAACTGTTCTTTTACCATTTTTTCCAGTTTTGACTTAGTGACTGCCCATACCTCGATCGCTTTTGAGCGCCGCTCGTATTCAGTCAACAGCCCTTGCTCATACAACGAAGTGTTTTCTTGAATTATTTTTTCTGCTTCCTTCATAAGATTTCCTTTGGCTTGAGGAATTTTCAAATCATCCATGCCCCAGGAAACGCCAGAAAGCGTTGCGTAGTGGAATCCTTGACTCTTAATGGTGTCCAAATACAACACCGTGCGCTCTTCGCCGTACCGTTCGAGGATGTCAGCCTCAATGTTGCGCAAATCGGTTTGGTTGAGTGTTCTGTTCACAAATGCATAATCATCGGGGAGGGCCCGGTTGAATAAGATTCTTCCCACCGATGTTTCAATGACGCCCTGCGTGCGTACACTCATAAGCACGCGGATTTTTGCACGCAAATTCACCAGCCCATGGTCATAGGCGAGCAGGGCCTCTGATCCTGAAGAAAACACTTTTCCTTCTCCCATGGCACCGGGTGCAAAACTCGTCATATAGTAACAGCCGAACGTAATGTCTTTCGTGGCGATTGCTACAGGTTCACCGGTGGCGGGCTTTAAAATACCATGTGTGGAGAGCATGAGTTCGCGCGCCTCCTTTTGTGCTTCATCAGTCAGTGGCAAGTGGACGGCCATTTGGTCTCCGTCGAAGTCGGCATTAAATGCGCGTGTCGGCATTGGGGGAATTTTGATAGCTTTTCCTTCTATGAGTTTTGGAGTAAATGCCTGGATGGAAAGGCGATGGAGGGTTGGTGCACGGTTGAGCAGTACCAGTTTGTTTTGAATAGACTGCTCAAGCGCCTCCCAGACTTCCGGGACTTCTTGTTCAATGAGATGGTTGGCAGAACGTATATTGTGCGCAAATCCGTTGGTAATAAGACGGTTGATAATAAATGGCTTAAACAGTTCCAGTGCCATGTACTTTGGCAGACCACACTCACCCATATGCAACTGGGGTCCAATAACAATTACCGATCGTCCCGAGTAGTCAACGCGCTTGCCCAAGAGGTTTTGACGGAAACGCCCCTGCTTTCCCTTCAACATATCGGCGAGAGATTTGAGGGCGCGTTTTTGTCCCGTTGAAGCAGAAACGAGCGTTTGGCCACGACGCATGGCATTGTCAATCAACGCATCAACAGCTTCTTGAAGCATGCGTTTTTCATTTTTCGTGATGACCTCCGGTGCTTTTAGCTCTACCAAATGCTTGAGGCGGTTATTGCGGTTGATGACGCGCCGGTACAAATCATTGAGGTCGGACGTAGCAAATCGTCCACCATCCAACGGCACCATGGGGCGAAGGAGCGGGGGGATAACCGGTAGCACCGTCATGATAACCCATTCCGGGCGGATGCCGGCGTTTAACATGCCTTTTAAGAGTTTGATGCGCCGTACGATTTTTTTCTGGATGACAGGATTGTCGACATCTTTCATTTGATTTTCACTTTTCGCAATTTCTGTCTCCAAGTTCATGTCTTCCAGCAGTTTACGGATCACCTCTGCGCCGATGCCGGCCTCAAAAACCTCACCGTACTTGAGCGATAGGTTGCGGAAATCGAGTTCCGAGAGAACCTGGTACTTTTTGAGATTCTTCAGATTGTCCTTTTCTCGATCGCGCTGTTCTTGGATTTTTGCCTGTTCAATGTCGCGCGGTTCATTTTTCATCAATGCGCGAAACTCCGATTCCATTTTCTTCATCGCCTCCGTTTTCAATTCTTCGTTTACCGAGGTGATGATGTATGCGGCAAAGTAGATTACGCGCTCCAAATCGGGCAGCGAAATATCGAGCATTGTGGCGATGCGGGAGGGGATGCCACGCAAAAACCAAATATGCGCAACCGGAGCGGCAAGCGTAATATGTCCCATCCGCTCCCGGCGGACTATCGAGCGAGTAACTTCTACACCACAGCGGTCGCAGACGATACCCTTGTACCGAATGCGGCGGTATTTTCCGCAGTAGCACTCCCAGTCCTTGGTGGGACCGAAAATCGCTTCGGAAAACAATCCGTCCTTTTCCGGCTTTTGCGTACGATAGTTGATGGTTTCTGCTTTGGTAACTTCACCATAGGACCATTCAAGGATTTCCTCCGGCGACGCCAACTTCAATTTTAATGTTGCAAAATTCATGATTATGGTTCGCGTAACTCTACATTTAATCCCAAGCCTTTGATTTCCGATAGCAGTACTTTAAACGATTCCGGCAGGTGAGGTGCCCTGATTTCCTCTCCATTGATGATTGATTCGTAGGTTTTGGCGCGGCCCTGAACATCGTCGGATTTGATGGTAAGCATTTCCTGAAGCGTGTGTGCGGCACCATAGCCTTCCAAGGCCCACACTTCCATTTCTCCAAAACGCTGGCCACCGAATTGTGCCTTTCCCCCCAGTGGCTGTTGAGTGATCAAACTGTACGGACCGATCGAACGCATATGGAGCTTGTCTTCAACCATGTGAGACAACTTCATAAAGTAAATAACACCAACGGTAGTTTTCTGTTCAAACATCCTGCCGGAGCGACCATCGTAGATATTCATTTTTCCGTCTTCGGGCAATCCAGCCTTCTTCAACTCCTCTTTAATAACGGCTTCCGTGGGACCGGCCATAGAAGGAATGGCGGCTTTATATCCGAGTTTTGAGGCTGCCCAGCCGAGATGGGTTTCCAAAATCTGACCGATGTTCATACGGGAAATGATACCCAATGGACTCAGAATCATATCCACGGGGCGTCCGTCAGGCAGGTAGGGCATATCTTCTTCAGGCAAAATGGTCGATATTACACCCTTGTTTCCGTGGCGACCCGCGAGCTTATCGCCTACTTGGATTTTTCGCATTTGGGCAACGGAAACCTGGATCGTCTTAATGACACCGGCGGACAGTTTATCGCCCTGATCGCGTGAGAAAATTTTCACTGCAACCACACGACCTGTTTTTCCGTGATCAAGCGTCAATGATGTATCTTTTACATCTCGAGATTTTTCACCAAAGATCGCTTTCAACAAGCGCTCCTCCGCGGTGAGGTCACTCTCACCTTTTGGAGAGATTTTTCCCACCAAAATATCTTGTGATCTGACTTCCGCACCGATTCGCACAATACCCTCTTCATCGAGGTCCTTCAGCTTTGCTTCGGAACGGTTGGGGATGTCATAGGTGGTAATTTCCGGGCCCAGCTTGGTTTCCCGAACATCAACAGAGTAATCTTCAATGTGGACGGAGGTAAAGAGATCTTCTTTGACAAGCCGTTCTGAAAGAACTACGGCATCTTCAAAGTTCGCCCCCTCCCACGACATAAAGGCGACAACCAAATTTCTCCCAAGTGCCAACTCGCCATCACGTGTGGCAGGGCCGTCTGCAAGGACGTCGCCCTTTTTCACCTTTTGTCCCATCTGAACAACAGGATGCTGGTTGATTGCTGTAAATTGATTGGACTTTGCAAATTTCAGGAGATGGTAATCGTGCTTTTCGCCGTCGTCATCTTTGATAATAATAGTGGAAGCATCTACCTTGTCCACGAAACCGCTTTCCTGCGAGATCACCATGACTCCGGAATCCCGGGCGACTTTGCCTTCCAGGCCGGTTCCGATGTAAGGAGATTCGGGAGAAATAATGGGAACTGCCTGTCTCTGCATGTTCGATCCCATTAATGCACGGTTTGCATCGTCGTTTTCCAGGAAGGGGATGAGTGAAGTGGCAACAGAGAACGGCTGTTTAGCGGAAACATCAAGGTAGGTGACATCCTTTGATCGTGCTAATCCCACCTCGCCATGAATGCGGGCGGGAAGTTGGTCTTCGATGAGGTGGTTTTTTGCGTCCACTGCAGCACCCGCAGAAGCAATCACATGAATTTCTTCTTCAGTAGCATTGAGGTAGTCAACCTGTTCGGTCACTTTTCCGTTGGTTACCTTACGATAGGGGGTTAAAATAAATCCCAGTGGCGACACTTTGGCGTATAAACTTAAATGGCCCACCAAGCCGATATTGGGTCCTTCCGGCGTTTCGATAGGGCAGATGCGACCATAATGGGATGGATGCACGTCGCGAACCTCAAAGCTTGCACGTTCGCGGGTAAGCCCACCAGGACCCAAAGCCGAGAGACGTCGCTTGTGTTCGAGTTCCGCGAGGGGATTAATCTGATCCATGAACTGCGAAAGCTGTCCGGATGAGAAAAATTCTTTGATGGCCGCCACAATGGGGCGTGAATTGATAAGCTGTCCTGGTACAATCGTATCCAGTTCCAGGGTGCTCATGCGATCTTTGATAGTGCGTTCCATGCGGGAAAAAGCGAGGCGGAGCTTGTCCTGCAAGAGCTCGCCAAGGGTCTTCACGCGTCGATTTCCCAGGTGGTCAATGTTGTCTGCCTCGGCGCCAGGAGTATTGTTTAAGCGGATGATTTCACGCAGGACGGCAAGCAAATCTTCCAATTTTAGTGTCCTGTTTAATTCATCTAAAGCATAGTCAGTTTTGAATCGTAAATTCATACGATGCCGGCCTACGCGGGAAAGGTCATACCGTGCAAAACTCATGAACATGTTTTTTACCATCTGGCGGGCATTTTCCACCGTTGCGGGGTCTCCCGGACGAATACGTTTGTATACCTCAATCAATCCCTCTTCTTCATTCGAAGAAGCATCCTGGAGGATCGTAGAAACCATGTATTTCATGTCAGGATCGGTTTCCACATCTTCAAAGGCTTTCTTAATATCTTCATCTTTACTCAAACCGAAAGCACGCAATAAGGCCGTTGCCGGGACCTTGCGTTTTCGATCGATGCGGACCGAGATCACTCCGCTTGCTTCCGTTTCAAATTCCAGCCAAGCGCCCCGGGAAGGGATGATTTTGGCACCAAAAAGCCGTTTGAAACGGCTCGATCGGGAAACGGTAAAGAAAACACCTGGTGATCGGATGAGCTGCGAGATAACCACGCGCTCAACACCATTAATGACAAACGTTCCCCGCTTCGTCATGAGAGGGATATCAGAAAGGTATACCTCTTGCTCTTCGACGTGCTTTGTCCGTCTGTTGGTGAGTGCGATCTTTACGCGCAGTGGCGCTTCATGGGTAATGTTCCGTTCTCGAGCCGCCCGTTCCGTGTATTTTGGTTCTTCGAGTTTGTAATCAACAAAGCGAAGTTCAAGCTCCTTGCCAGTCCAGTCTTCGATAGGAGAAACTTCCTTGAGGAGTTCTTTGAAGCCGACATCCCAGAACCATTTGTAGGAATCCAACTGAACCTGCACCAAATCTGGTGCTTCAAATGTCTCTGGATGATATTTTGAAAATAGTTTTCTTGACATGCGCGTCCTGTTAGAGAGCACAGGTTACGAAGCTCAATGTTATTGACACGCGCCTGTTCATGTTGTCTAGACTCTCTAACAGGACGCGCAAAAAACTAGCAAACCTCGACAAAACGAGGTAATCCAAAACCACCCTATTTAATTGCTTGAGATATCAGATACCAATCTCGTATCTCTTTATAATTAAATCAGAACAATATCATCTTATTCTCTTTCAAAAGGTTTGTCAACTGTGCTAAGCTATGAAGGTCATGAAAAGGAATAAGAAAAAGGTTCGGGAAGAAAAGAGTTCTGATAGCAATCGATTTGATTTGGGTCTCTCTCAAGAGACGAAAAACGGCATCTGGGGGGTTGCCGCACTTGGTGTCGCCTTAATTGCTATCCTGGCTTATCTGGGAAAGGCCGGAGAGGGAGGGCGATTGTTCCACATGGTCTCCGTCAAGCTTTTTGGCTGGGGTATTTTTCTCGTTCCCGTTGCTTTCGTAATGCTCGGTGTTGCATTTCTCAAGGACATTCACCGCAAAATCTACAAGAGCGCTCTTCTGGGGACCATGCTCTTTGTACTTTCATTCCTGGGCATTTTTTTCATCATGCGGGATGGAGACTTTGAAACCCGGTTGCTGCAGGGAGGCTACCTCGGGGTCGCACTGGGATATCCGCTCTTTGCAGGTGTTGGATTTATCGCTTCCCTGGTTGTTTTTGTCATTTTGATTGTCGTAGCTTTTTTGATAGCACTCAACATTCCCCTATACAAACTCGTTCCCTGGTGGAATCCCGAACGTGAGCAGGAAGTGACTGAAGGCATGGAAGAAAAGCCCACTGAACTCAAAGACAATGTAATAATAAAACAGGGGAATAAAATTGTTACTGGACAAGAAGATGAAAAGCAAAAACCAATTCCCGCACCGGTTAAGGCGCCCGTGCCGAACGGAGATGAATTTGTCATCAAACTTTCCAAGTCCGGCAAGTGGAACTTGCCTCCGATCGATCTGTTGCATTCGGACAAAGATACGCCACGCGCAGGCGACATCAATGCCAATGTCTCTATTATCAAGCGCACACTTGCGCATTTTGGTATTGACGTGGAGATGGGCGAAGTATCCATCGGTCCAACGGTGACCCAGTTTACCCTCCGCCCCGCGGTTGGCGTAAAGCTTTCCCGTATCACCGCACTTTCCAGCGATCTATCCCTAGCACTTGCCGCACATCCCATCCGCATCGAGGCACCCATTCCCGGAAAAGCCCTGGTAGGTATTGAGGTACCAAATAAAAAATCCGCCATCGTTGGTTTGCGCGATCTTATTGATACCGATGACTTTAAGAAAGGCAAAACATTTTTGCCCCTCGCAATCGGTCGCGATGTTGCCGGATATCCCGTCCTTGCCGCTCTGGAAAAAATGCCCCATATGCTGATTGCAGGTGCCACCGGTACCGGCAAATCAGTGACCATCAACAGCATCTTGCTTTCGTTGTTGTACCGCCACTCGCCCGATACCCTCAAGATGATCATGGTGGATCCCAAGCGCGTGGAGCTGTCCCTCTACAATGGTATTCCCCATCTTATCACACCGGTCATTGTGGATACCAAAAAAGTAGTCAATGCGCTTAGATGGGCGGTGCGCGAAATGGAGAAACGCTATGAGAAACTTTCCGAAAGCGGTTCGCGTGATTTGTATTCATACAACGCTAAACAGCAAAGTGCCAAGCATGACATTATGCCGTTCATCGTTATCGTCATCGATGAATTGGCTGATCTTATGTCATCGCACGGTCGTGACGTAGAGGCGGCGATTGTGCGTCTTGCGCAGATGGCCCGTGCAGTTGGCATTCATCTGATTGTTTCGACACAGCGTCCGTCTGTAGATGTCATCACTGGACTTATCAAAGCGAATATCACCTCTCGTATCGCTCTCCAGGTTGCAAGTCTCATTGATTCACGAACCATTCTCGATGCATCAGGTGCCGAGAGGTTGTTGGGACAAGGGGATATGCTGTATGTCTCTGGCGATACCAATGCAAAATTGCGCCGTGTTCAGGGAGCGCTCGTGACCGAACAGGAAGTAAAGGATGTTATTAAATTTATTAAGGATCAGGCAGAAGCGCTTGGTGACACGTCTTCGCTCCCTGCTGGAGCAACGAGCGGACAAGAGCCACTCGGCAGTGATATCGATGCAATTACAACGGGTGTGGCAGGTGATAGCGACGATGCCGGCGATGAGCTTTTTGGTGAGGCCAAAGATGTCGTTGTGCAAGCCGGCAAAGCCTCCGCGTCCCTCCTCCAACGCCGCTTGAAAGTCGGCTATGCCCGCGCCGCGCGTTTGCTTGATATTCTAGAAGAACGCGGCGTCATCGGTCCCGGCGAAGGCGCCAAGCCACGCGAAGTGTATGTGGGCAGAGACGGTGGTGCAACCAACGACATGCCACCGCAAGATGAGCCTGAAGAAATCGCTACGATGCATGTGAATCCGGATGACAAAATAGCGACGGAAGAATAGGAAATATGAATGAACAAATACCCGAAGCCCCGGAACTGATCGTTGAACATCTTTCGAGAGAGGCAGTTGAACAGAAATTAAAAAAACTCTCGAAGTTTAGAGGTAAACTTGGGATGGATAACAAGTTTGTTGATTTTACCAGGGCATTGGAAGGTAAATACGGTTCGACCGTTGTGAGGCGATGTGAATTATTGCATTTTGTGAGTGGAAGTGGTTTCGCGCCGGAATACAATATAGAGAAAGAAACTTTTTTTGATTTTGCAGGTGAAGAATCTATTGAAAAATACCTCCGCGACAACTATCCGGGCTAGTATCCCCACCTTACCTCCCCTTACCGATAAGGGGAGGCGAAAAGAAGAAAAGGATGAGTTATATCTATAACAATTCAATCTTCAAAGAGCGGCGCCGGGAGCTTCGCAATAATCAGACGGAAGCTGAAAAAATACTTTGGAAGTACATTCGCAATCGGCAAATTGAACAGTGTAGATTTCGAAGGCAATTCAGTGTCGGACCGTACATTCTGGATTTCTACTGTCCCCGCATTCGACTCGCTATTGAAATTGACGGACAACAGCATGGAAAGTCAGAATCAGTAGTGTATGATAAAGAGCGAGAGGAATTTATGAATGATCTGGATATTACGACGATTCGCTATGGGAATAACGATGTTATTCGTGATCCAAGACAAGTAGTCGAAGATATTCGCAAGCATATCAACCTCCTGTCCCCCTTAATGGTAAGGGGGACCAAGGGGGATACTGCATGACCAAAACCTGTAAAAACTGCCAAGCCTCCTTTATCATCGAGCCGGATGATTTGGTTTTTTATGAGAAGATGAAAGTTCCCTCGCCGACCTGGTGTCCGGAGTGTCGGACGCGGAGGCGGTTTGCGTGGAGAAACGAGCGATCGCTCCACAAGCGAAAATGCGACGCGCCAGGTCACAGCGAGGAGTTGATTAGTATGTATTCGCCAGGAGCAGGCCGCGTATATGACTATCAGTTTTGGTGGTCGGATGGATGGGATCCGATGGTCTATGGACGAAACTATGATCCATCAAAGTCATTCTTCAAGCAGTTCGCTGAATTAAGAAATGAGGTCCCATTACCAAACCTGTCAGTGGTCAACTCGGTCAACTCCGATTACTGTAACTGGACGGAATTTAACAAAAACTGCTATCTGGCCTTTGCGGCGGGACTAAACGAAAATGTACGTTTTGCAAATAAGGCACTTTCCTGCCTTGATTCACAGGATTTGTTGTTCGCCGGATACGACGAGCTGGGCCACGAGCTCGTAAACTGCTTCAAGTGCAATCGGCTTTTGTATAGTTTGAACTGCAGATCGTGCACGGATTCTGCATTCCTCTTTGACTGCCGTAATTGCTCGAACTGTTTCATGTGCTCGAATCTTGTGGGGAAATCATATTGCATTAATAACCAGCAATATTCCAAAGAAGAATATAAAAAGAAAATGGCAGAGGTTGATCTTGGATCACACTTAGCTGTCCAACAGCTAAGAAAGGAGTTTTTAGAGATAGTCGGTAGCGCGATTCATCGCTATGCCAATATCGTTGGCTCGAATAACTGTAGCGGGAACGATATTATTAATTCGAAAAATTGCTCAGACTGCTTTGAGATTTATGAGGAACTTGAAGATGGGCGTTTTTTAATTTCTGCCTTGAAATCAAAAGGAGTTTACGATTCAACTGGTCAGTACAAAGTTGAAAACGGTTATGAGAATGTCGACACCAACGAGAGCAACAACATCATCGCCACTATCACCACCTATACTTCCCATGATGTGCGCTACTGCATCAGCTGTCACAGCAGTAAAAATCTTTTTGGCTGTGTCGGATTGCGGAGCAAAGAATATTGCATTTTGAACAAGCAATACTCAAAAGAAGAATATGAGCAGATCACCGCAAAAATCATTGCGAGCATGGGTGATGAATACGGCAGCTTTTTCCCGATGGAGTTGAGCCCGTTTGATTATCAAGAGACTATTGCACAAGAATACTTTCCAAAAGAGATAAAGAAAACAGAACTTAGGGATTACCAAATTACCAAAAAAGCTACGGATCTTGCCGATAATATTAAAGACGTGGGCGAAGATATTCTCAAAGAAGTCATAAGGTGTGAACATGCGGCAAGTTGCAATGAACAGTGTACCACTGCATTTAAAATCATTCCTCCCGAATTGCAATTTTATCAGCGTCTCAACCTACCTCTCCCGCGCCTCTGTCCCAACTGTCGCCACTACACGCGCCTCAAACAACGCAATCCGCTCAAGCTTTGGAAACGTCAGTGCTCAAAGTGCGGTAAAGATATAGAGACCAGCTACGCTCCCGAGCGAAAAGAAAATGTGTATTGTGAGAGTTGTTATCAACGCGAAGTGATGTAACCACATCTTTCACAGTTGCGTCTTAATAAGTATGCTTACCACCATTGCAATAATTTTGGTCGTGTTGTGGCTGTTAGGTTTTGTGGGGTTCAATGCACTCGGAGGATTTATCCATATCTTGCTGGTGATTGCGATCATCATTTTCCTCATTCGCATCATCCAGGGCCGCAATCCGGTGGCATAACCCAATCTAGCCTCCCCTTTCATTAAGGGGAGGAACATAAATTAAGGATCCACGCCGAGTGGGTGTCCCGGTGGGGCTCTTTTCGTTTGCAAATCTACCTGATATATTGCATCAATGGCCGTAACATGAAGAAAGGATTATTTATTCTCGTCACCGCAATTATTGTAATAGCAATTTTTTGGGTTGGTCATCCTCTATCCGATGAAATCCTTACTCCCACCCCCGACGATCCTCGAATTCCAAAGTATGAGCGTATCGAGTACGAGGGAAATGCATTTCATGTGGTGTATGTAAATTTACAAAAGCAAGATCTCAAGATGTACTACAAAAATCCCGCTGGACAAAGGTACGGTTCGATCAGTTCGTTGCAAACCGAACTCAAAAATCAGGGAGAAAATTTGGTGTTTGCAACCAATGGCGGCATCTATGCTGAAGATTTCTCGCCCCTGGGCCTGTATATAGAGGATGCCGAACAAATCTCTAAGCTCAATACTTCAAAAGCAAGTACCGGCAATTTTTTTCTGCAACCAAACGGAGTATTTGAAATTTCCGGTGACACCCATAGCATACAAACTACAAGTGAATGGAAGGCAATGGATCGCCAGTCAGACTACGCAGTACAATCAGGACCGATGTTGGTGATTGACGGCGTCATTAACGCAAAATTTACTGCAAATTCGGAGAATAAACTTATAAGGAGCGGAGTGGGGAGTATTAGCAATTTCGAAATCGTTTTTGTCTTGAGTTCCGACCCCGTAAATTTCTATGAGTTTGCAAGTTTCTTTAAAGATCATCTAGGAGCTTCTCGGGCACTGTACCTCGATGGAACGATTTCAGATATGTATGTTGACGGGGTATACCTAGGGAATCTTCAAGGAGAGTATAGTACAATAATAGGAGTCACCATACATGAATAGCCAAACATGCCAGAATTGCAAGAATGATTTCATGATCGATCCCGAGGATTTTGATTTTTATGAAAAAATACAGGTACCGCCACCCACCTTTTGCTGGCAGTGTCGTTTTCAGCGAAGATGCGCATATAGAAATGAGCGATCACTCAAAAAAGCAAAATCGGCAAAGTCAGGCCAGTATATTTTCACGTTGTATCCACCGAGCGCGGGACTGACGCTCTACTCGCAAGAAGAGTGGTACGGCGATGACTGGGACCAGATGGCAACCGGAAGAGACTATGACTTCTCCAGGCCGTTTTTCAACCAGCTCTTTGATCTTTTTAAAGTAGCGCCCATTTTTTGCCGCAATGTCGTCCAGGTGATCAACTCCGACTACTGTGCCAACGCTTCGTATCTCAAAAACTGCTACCTCATGTTTCAGATCTCAAGTACGGAAGATAGCGCGTATGGCAATGCCGTAGATAATTCCAAAAATTGCTTCGACAACTCTCACCTTTCCAAGTGCGAACGCAACCACATGTGCTTCATGAACCTCAACTGCTACCAGTGCTTTTACTCCTCGCAAAATACCGATTGTCATGGCATGTGGTTTTCCAAAAACTGCCGCAACTCAAGCAACTGTGTGGGATGCGTGAACTTGGTAGGCAAGTCGTACTGCTTGTTCAATGAACAGTACACTAAAGAAGAGTATGCAAAGAAAGTGGCCGAGATGAAACTCAATACATGGAGTGGTTTGCAAGAACAACTCAAAAAATCCCGCGCATTTTGGCTCCAGTTTCCGAACAAATTCATGCAGGGGATGAAAAATGAAAATGTGACAGGGGAGTATTTGTTTAATTGCAAAAACGTCCACTCCAGCTACCTGGTGCGCGAGAGTCGTGACATGAAGTACGTCCAGTACCAGGCCATTCCCAAAAATGAAGACTGCTACGATATCACCATGTGGGGAGAAAACAACCAGCTCTGCTATGAAGTCATTGGTTCCGGGATGGCGAATGGTCTCAAATTCAGTACCGAGTGCTATGAAAATATTCGCGATGTGGAGTACTCCATGTCGTGTGTGTCGTGTCAGGATTGTTTTGGATGCGTGGGCTTGCGTAAGAAGCAATACTGTATTTTGAATAAGCAATATTCAAAAGAAGAATACGAAGCACTCGTGCCCAAAATCAAAAAACATATGAATGACATGCCGTACATAGATAAGGACGGTCGAGTGTACAAGTACGGTGAATTTTTTCCGATAGAACTTTCACCCTACGGAGCCAATTCTGACATCATGCAGGATCACTTTGATCTTTCAAAAGAAGAAGCACTCAAGCAGGGATACACGTGGACGGAGACGGACAAAAAAGAATACGAATCTACTATGGATGCATCACAACTTCCCGATAGTATTGATGACGTCCAAGACGAAATTACAAAAGAACTCATCGCCTGCGTAGAATGCAAAAAGGCATATCGTATTATTGAAAAGGAACTCGGCTTTTATCAGACCGAAAAACTTCCCCTCCCGCGCACGTGCCTCAACTGCCGTCACAAACACCGCATTGCTCAGCGCAACCGCACGATGCTCTACGACCGCACCTGTGCAAAATGCGGGGCTGCAATCGTGACTGCATATAGCCCTGAGCGAAAAGAAATTATATACTGTGAGTCATGTTACCAACAAGAAGTTGCATAAATTGCAAAAAAGACTTTACGATCGAACCCGATGACACGGCGTTCTATGAGTTGATGCAGGTGCCACCGCCGACGTTTTGTCCAGACTGCCGTCTTCAGCGCCGGTTGGCATTTCGGAATGACCGGTCTTTGTATAAAATCAAATGCGCTTTGTGCCGCCAAGATACGTTTTCTACAGCTCCACAAGGAGAACCTGACACCATCTACTGTCTTGAGTGTTGGAGTTCGGATTCTTGGGATGGCACGACCTATGGGCGGGAGTATGATTTTTCAAGACCGTTTTTTGAACAAATGAAGGAATTATTTCACACCGTTCCTACACGCGCCCGTTTTGCGCTTCCCGGTACGCTCACGAACTCTGACTATACCAACCTGGTGAGTTATCTCAAAAACTGCTACCTCATCTACAACTCTGACTACAACGAATACTGTATGTACGGCAGTGAGATAGAATCAAGCAAGGATTGCATCGACTGCACGATGGTGGACACGTGCGAGTCCTGCTATGGTTGTGTAAATTGCCAGAAATGTTATCGGGCATTTTTTTCGGTTGATTGTGAGGCATCGAGTGATATTTGGTTTTCAAAAAATCTTTCCGGCTGCCAAAGCTGTTTCGGCTGTATGAATTTACGCAACAAAAACTACTATATCTTCAACGAGCCCCATACAAAAGAAGACTATGCAAAAAAAGTCGAAGAATTAAAAAAGGATTTTAATCTCGAAAAGGCAAAGGAGTTTTGGCTCAAATATCCCGTCAAATACATTCACGGCCGGCAAAACACGAATGTTTCCGGCGACTATATCAATAATTCCAAGGATGTTCGCAACACCTACATTGCGAAAGAAGCTCAAAATATCAAGTACGGAATGTGGGTTTTGGTGCCGCCGGCCAAAGACTGCTGGGACTATACGGAGTGGGGAGATGGCGCGGAAAAAATTTACGAAGGCGTGACCGTCGGGAGCCATGCGAGTAATGTCATGTTCAGTCAGATGGTCATGATATCGTCATCTCATGTACAATACAGCTTGAATTCCATTAGCGTGAAAGACTGTTTTGGTTGTGTTGGCTTGAAAAGCAAACAGTACTGCATCCTCAACAAGCAATACGACAAAGAGTCCTTCGACAAGCTCAGGACACGCATCATTGCGCAAATGCGCAATGATGGTGAATACGGGGAGTTTTTCCCCATCACTATGAGTCCGTTTCCGTACAACGAAACCAATGCGCAAGAATACTTTCCTCTCACCAAAGAACAGGCGCTCGCAAAAGGGTATCGATGGAAGGATCTCGAGGAAAAAGCCTACGTGCCCACGAAGAAATGGAATGAGGCATACGGGCTGGACGATATTGTCCTCTGTAGAGCGTGGGAGGAAGATAGCAAGAAGGCCCAGGAACATAAATGCACGAAGGCATTTAAGATGACGAAACAGGAGCTCGAGTTTTATGAACGTTTTGGAATTGCATTGCCACAGTACTGTCCCAATAGCCGGTACTTCGAGCGCAGTAAATTCCGTAATCCTCTGAAGCTCTGGCATCGCAATTGCGCAAAATGCAACAAAGACATCGAAACTTCGTATTCTCCCGATCGGCCGGAGACTGTGTATTGCGAATCTTGCTATCAGCAAGAAGTGATATAATCTTTGGGTATGGGTTTTGAATTACGGCTAAGGCAAAAATCGGAGCTAGATCTTAGACTCGAACAAAAGTTTGGCGATTTTGAACGTGACCTTTGGGATACAGCAGAATTCCAGGATATTGATATCGAAAATCCCAAGAACGCTTATCATCGCGACATGCTTCAGGCAATTCTCTTGCGTTCTCCAGAAACGGGGACTTCTCTCATTGGACAAATTCTTCGCGAGCAAGAGGATTTGCGGGAGGAAGATATCGATAAGATTATCGTTGAAAGTTTTCAATTTGATGATATTGATCTTGATTTAGGGACGAAACGCAATGTTGATCGTGTGGTGCTCGTGTGTAAAGATATGAGAACGTTAACTATGACGGTAAGTATTGATAAAGCTCGCGTTGAAAATATCTATGACAGCCCAACAATGCAAGAGACAAACACTATTCAAGAAATCAAGGACCCTTTGCTCACTTGGGCGGTTCAAAAGTGGTATGGGACCACAGTCGTAAAAGATGGAAAGGGCATCCGTGCTGTTATTTGTAAAGAATATGTACCGGGGACTATTCTCAATGCGCTTACGTTAGATTTGGAAGTTGCAGAGATGGAATACGGCGAGCAATTTATTCGCCAAGTTGCCTATGCCGTTGGTAAAATGATCGCCAACGTCCGTGCAGGCTTTGATGGTATACCCATTGACTCGAATCCTTTTAATATTATTATCGATACAAAAGATGACGGTAATATAACTGCACGATACTGTGACGTTGAACGTATTCTCACGGAACCACAAGAAATGAATCGCGAGATCTCCTTGATTAAAAAGGAATTTGGAAAATATGCAGAAGAAGTGGAGCGTGGAATAAAGGAGGGCTAGCCCAAACGAAAAGGCCTCACGCGAGTGAGACCTATGGATCACCTCCTTTCAGGGGTGAAGCGGTTGTGGAACTAGTTGAAGTAGGAGAGGGCGTCTGCGAAGTTCATGCGATTCTCGCCCTTTCCGAAGTTGTCGAGGCAGCCGGCCTTTGCGAGCTCGCTTCCCCCGCCGCCGGTATTGGCGACGAAGACGGCCTTGCAGCCCCGCGCCTTGATGACCAGCACGAGATCAGAACCGTTGATGCCGCGCAGACCCTGGTCCATTAGGATGATGTCGGGGCTCATAGCCATGATGGCGTCTGCGACCCGTGCCAGTTCTGCATCCTTGGCTTCGCCTTCCAGTCCTGGGTACGCATGTTCCGTGTACTGGTGGAAGAACTGGAAATTGATGTTCGGAATTCCTACCAGCGCGAGGGCGGAACGCAGCATCTCCCGCAGGTCGTCATCGACGATGAGGACGCTGAGCTCACGAGCCAGCTCCTTGGAGGAGATGGGCTTCTTGAGCTCGAGTTCCGCGTACTTGGGACGTATGGGATCCAGCCCCAAGCCGGTGAGCTTATCGTTGAGCACTGCGATGATCTGCGGCCTCTCGATGCGATCGAACGCTCCCCTGTCGGCGAGGAGGACGAAGGTATTCGCGATGGTGAGAATCTCCTGCGCCTCCTTCTCGTCCCTGCCGTCAAGAGCATCCAAGAGCTCGGAACGAAGCTCGGCGGCGAGTGTACGTTCCCGTTCGCGCTGCTTCTCGTCGTATATGCGCGGCAGATTTCTCTGCCAGAGCGTGGGTTCGAGCGGCGGCACCGGAACGTCGCTTTTGGCGAGCACCGTGCAAAACATGGTGAACGCCTTCTCCCGGGTGTCGCCGTGGTGCTGCTCCTTGAGCAGCTTGCCCTCGCCGTCCACGATCCGGAAGAGGTCGTGGTCCAGAAAATAAGCCAGGTGGGCCGCGTAGACGAACATCCCGGTGAGCTTGAGCTTCTCGATGAACTCCATCACGATCCGCGTGTACGTGGTCATGTCGCCCTCCTTGGCGTTAGGTAGAATGGGGTTGGAAAACGAAAGCTTCGGCTTTAGCCTATGTATATTATATCATAATTATATGCTCATAGTCAAGCAGTTTTTTGGACTAAAAAATGCTACTTTTCAAAGGTGACTATTCTTCATGCAATTATTCTCGGTATCGTCGAAGGCATCACAGAATATCTGCCGATTTCGTCTACGGCGCATTTGGTGCTTGCCTCTGATGTGCTCAAGCTCACGCAGACGGAATTTTTGAAGAGTTTTGAAGTCATCATCCAATCCGGCGCGATCTTGGCGGTACTCGTTCTCTACTGGCGAAAATTTTTCGATGTTGAGCTTCTCAAGCGACTCGTCGTGGCATTTATTCCTGCAGGCATCATTGGCTACGGCCTTTACTCGCTGATTAAATCCACACTCATCGGCAACACGTCACTGACACTTTGGGTGTTAGGTGTTGGCGGGTTAGCTTTGATTTTGTTTGAGAAATACTATTTCAAAAATCGTGCATTCCAAATCACCGAGTTGTCGCAAATGAGCTATTCGACGTGTTTCAAAATCGGCATCTGTCAGGCACTCTCGGTGGTACCGGGCGTGTCACGCGCTGCGGCTACTATTGTGGGCGGTATGACACTGGGTGTGAGCAGATCGGTGATCGTGGAGTTTTCATTTTTGTTGGCTGTGCCAACACTCGTGGCCGCAACAGCACTGGATATCTTCAAAAATCCCTCCGTATTTGAGTCAGGAAATTTTGGATTACTGGCTGTGGGCTTTGTCATATCATTTATAACCGCAATTATTGCCATCACATGGCTCCTGCGCTACATCAAGGGCCATACGTTTACGGCATTTGGATGGTATCGAATCATCATTGCAATGCTGGGAGCGATCTTGCTATGATGGCTTTATGGCAAAATTTAAAAAGGACAAAGACGAGGATAAAAAAGAGACTGGAAAGACGCAAGGGGATGGCTCGAGCAAGGCCGTAGATCTTGCGATCAAAGAAATCCAAGAAAAATACGGCGAGGGGAGTGTGATGAAGCTTGGCGATGCGCGCAAAGTAGATGTTGATGTGATTCCTACCGGTTCGATTTCTATAGACTTGGCATTGGGAGTCGGAGGAATACCGAGAGGAAGAGTCACGGAAATCTATGGTCCGGAATCCAGCGGCAAAACCACGCTCTGTCTCCACCTGGTAGCTGAAATGCAGAAAAAGGGTGGCGTCTGCGCCTACGTGGATGCCGAGCATGCGCTTGATCCCGAATATGCAAAACGGATTGGGGTCAAAACCAATGATCTTTTGATATCTCAACCGGATACCGGAGAGCAGGCGCTCGAGATTGTCGAGACTCTCGTGCGCTCCGGCGGAATAGCACTAGTTGTCGTAGATTCTGTTGCGGCTTTGACTCCCCGTGCGGAAATCGAGGGTGAGATGGATCAGCAACACATGGGACTGCAGGCGCGCCTCATGAGTCATGCCTTGCGCAAACTGACCGGCATCATTTCCAAAACAAACACGACCGTGATTTTTATCAACCAGATTCGCCAGAAGATCGGCATCATGTTTGGCAACCCAGAAACGACAACCGGCGGATTGGCACTGAAATTTTATGCATCCGTGCGTATCGAAATCCGCCGTGCCGCGCAGATTCAATCAGGCGAAAAAATAGTAGGCAATCGAGTGAAGGTGAAAATCGTCAAAAACAAAGTTGCCGCACCTTTCCGCACAGCAGAGTTTGATATTATGTACAACGAAGGCATCAGCCGTGTGGGAGACCTCATCAACACGGGAGTGGCACTGGAAGTCGTCAGTAAGTCGGGCTCCTGGTACAATTACGGTGACGTGAAGCTTGGCCAAGGCACGGAAGGTGCCAAAGCATTTTTGAAAGAAAATCCCAAAGTAGAAAAAGAAATTTTGGACGCTATCAAAAAAGCCGCCGCAGTACGAGAACTCTAGAGCATAACAAGTCATACTGACGCTGGAGGTGAAATAAGAAAAAAACGACCACTTCTCGGCTGGTCGTTAGGAAAAATACCTCAGGAAGACAGTGGACGGATGCCTTCCATAGTTGTAGCCATCCCCGCAAAGCGGGGCCGTCAGCTTGGTGAAGAGCTACTGGTCCTGGGGGAGGTCGTGATCCGGCACCTCGTCGAACGAAGCCAGGTACCGGAGGCCGAAGATCTCGCGCAGGGTGTTGTAAGCTCCCAGCGCGTGACCGGCGTTGAAGGAAACCCTGGGGTCGTCGTGTACATGAAGGCGATTATCCTGCGCCTCCTTCCACGCTCGACGCGCGGCCTCCAGCATCTTCCGAAAATCCTTCTCGATTTTCATCGGACCCTCCTAATCAATATTAAAACACACATCCAAATAAAAAACAAGCCCAAAGAGGGGCTGTTTTGATTTCAAATAAGTCTACTTCTTTCTCGTCTGACCTTTTGGTGCGCAGTCGTCAGTGCTGTTCTGGTTGCGCAGTCTTTAGCGGTATATATCGAACGGGAAAACTCATGGTACCGCTATTTTCTGTTTTGCTCCCAAAGAAAATAGGAAGATCGTATCTACGGTTATTGGATCCCCAGGTTTTTGCTATTTTTCCTGTTTCGATATCGACGATTGTTTGATATCCTAGTACCGGAACAAACATCAAATATTTATAGTTAAGAAAAGAGAGTTTAGCATTGTACTCTCCATCAACCAGCGCTCCTTTTAGTGTAACTTGTATAGGTCCGCTTAATTTTTCTTCATTTCGAATGTATTTGAAAATATATGTGTGTTGTGCAGATTCCTGAGGATTGTTAACCCCGTGAGGATAAATAGTCCCCATTTTGGAATGGCAAAAATATTCACTGGCTTTAACTGCTAATCCAAGGCAAGGCACTGGTGTGTCGAGGAAAGATACTACGGGATTGTTTTCAAGATTACTTACTGCATAAATACCTTTTTCGTTATACGTATACAATGTATTATCTACGTCCGACCAAATAATCCTTGGGTCAGTAGAGTAAGGTTCTCCAATTTCGGGGTATAACAGATTGTCTAGTTCCTTGTAAAAAATCTTTTGCTTTTTTACGAGATCGTATATGACAAAATGGGCATACTCACTGGTTTCCCAGAGATGTAAATTCGAACACGTCGTACCTTCTTTGCAAGGCTGTATTATTTGTGCAATAAAACGCTCATCATTAGACCAAGCTATTCCTCCATCTTCTTCGCTCCCAATATATTGCGGAGTCGAAGACTTGTGCACATAGTCTGGAAGAGTGAATACCTCGTTCCCGTGGGCATCAACAATGATGACCTCATATGTCTCTGAATATGTATGGACAAATTTTTCGTAGTACGATCCTTGAGGAGAAAATCTGCCTGGATCATAATCAAAGCTTTTTAACACTCGAACGTCTTTTCCGCGAATATCACTTATAATCAATTGCGCTTTGCCATTTGATGGACAAGATGATTCCCGATAAGTTCTTTTATAACAATCGGTTAAATATATGAAGTCCCCATCAATAACTATTGGATCACTGATTTCATATGATGATTTGTGTGGAGTGTAAAAGATAATTAAGCTGATAATCGCAATCAATACAACAACAGTCACAATATAAATCGTTTTTTTAGGGGAAAAATTATGTTGCTCATCCTGAGATTGGATTATCTGATCGTTACCTTCCATAGAAAATTTCTATCACCCGTTAATATAGCATACCATAACAACCTAGGAGCACAAAAAAAGCCGTGAGGCTTTGTTTCAAAGTCTAATCAAATAAGTCTACTTCTTTCTCGTTTGCGCTCTCGTGTAGGGCATAAGTGCCATGAAGCGGGCGAGTTTTACGGCTTGCGCGATTTGACGCTGATGCTTTTTGCACATCTCGGTGCGGGATGACGAGGAAATCTTGAACATGCCCGAAACAAATTTGCGGAGGACATCCGTTTGTTTGTAGTCAACGTAAGTTATTTTTTCCTGACAGGCGGGACAAGGCATAATATTAATTTAAAATGTAAATATCAAAAATCAAAATGGGATGTCCTTCAGATCGATCTCGGCTTCTTCTACTCCTTCTTCTTTGCCGAGAGGATTAATAGGGGCGTTCTCTTCAATAACAGGTATATCTTCAACCTCGGGAGCGGGCTTGCCCGCCGAAGCTGTAGCGGAGGCGGGCGCAGAGGCAAAGTTACCCGATTTTGGTCCCAACTGCAAGCCTTCTGCTACTATTTCTGTACGATAGCGTTTTACGCCGTCATTACCTTGCCACGAGCGGGTTTGCAGTCTACCCTCAAACATGGCGAGTTGACCTTTCTTTAGATACTTGCTGGCAACGTCGGCAAGTCCGGCCCAAGCGACGATCGTATGAAACTCCACCTGTTCTTGTTTCTGACCGCTTGTACGATCATTCCACACCCGATTGGTTGCAACACGGATGGTAGCGACTTGCTGACCGCTTGGAGTCGTACGTGTTTCCGGATCTGCCGTCAATCTGCCGACGATGAAGACTTTGTTTAAATTCATTATATTTTTTCCAAAACATCCTCCAGCTTCTTTTCCATTTGTTTTTCTTCCGCTGGACTGGCTTTTTCTATGGGCTTTGGTGTCGGTGTCACATGCGTGCGAATTTTGCGTGATCGCTGTTCACCAAACGTGCGAAGCTCTTTTCCTTCGGGCTTGTGAATGATCAAGAATCGCAGTATACCTTCTTGGAGTTTGAGCTGTGCATTTACCCCGGCGAGCATGTCTGCTGGGCCGCTAAAATCCATGACTCCCATATATGCTTCGTGATGGCGAGTGATTGGATAGGAGAGGTGGACCTTTTTTGGATCGCGAGAGGTGCTTACCGTACCGCCGTTTTGCGTGATTAAAGACTCCACATCTTGCATGTGGGTTTTGATCTTTGCTTCCTCAAGGTCGGGTTTCATGTGGTATGCCAGTTCGTACATCCCGTTTACTCTAGCATGGTAGTTGCGCTTTTTCAAGTGGTTTGCTATACCTCATGCATGGACTTCACAAAATTAAAAGAGATAGCAAAGCGCCTAGGTGGTATTCTCGTGATGGACGGCAATGAGCCGGAGTTTGTCGTTATGTCGTATGACCGTTTCAATGCCCTTGAAGCTGTTCCCCAATCGGTGCCGGTATCGCAAGCAGTTCCCGAAGATGAACAGCTCATCGACGCTCTCAACAAGGAAATCTTGGCGCTCAAAGAGGAAATTCGCCAAAAGGAAGTTTCCGAAGCGGAGATGGTGTAGTCTCGTTTGACTTCCTTTTTTTTTCTGCTATACTTCCCTTACTAAATAGTTAACCTACAGCCTAGGGTATCTCGGCTGTATTTTCAGTGTCATGGCAGGAAAATTTGAACGAACAAAGCCGCACCTCAACGTCGGCACCATCGGTCACGTTGACCATGGAAAGACAACGCTCACCGCGGCGATTTTGCACTCGCTGAATTTGCTCGGTGAAGGATACAAAGCACGGGTCGAAAAAGTAGACCAAATCGACAATGCTCCCGAAGAAAAAGCCCGTGGTATTACCATTGCTTTGCACCACTCTGAGTACGAGACACCGAAGCGTCACTACGCGCACATAGATGCTCCCGGTCACGCTGACTACATCAAGAACATGATTACCGGTGCCGCCCAGATGGATGGCGCCGTACTCGTAGTTTCTGCTCCTGACGGTCCGATGCCTCAGACTCGTGAACACATCTTGCTTGCCCGCCAGGTCGGCGTTCCTGCGATTATTGTGTTTATGAACAAGATGGACATGGTAGAAGATCCTGAACTTGCCGATCTCGTAGAGGCGGAAATTCGGGAACTCTTAAACAAGTATCAATATCCCGGCGATAAGACCAAAATCATTCGCGGTTCAGCAATAAAAGCGCTTGAAGCTACGTCAAAAGACGATCCTGCGCTTGCTCCTTTAAAAGAACTGGCTGAAGCACTCGACAATGAAATTCCCGATCCTGTCCGTGAAACTGACAAACCGTTCCTCATGCCCGTCGAAGACGTCTTCTCTATTGAAGGCCGCGGTACGGTGGTTACGGGAAGAATCGAGCGCGGTACGGTGAAAGTGAACGAAGAAATCGAAATCGTCGGTATCAAGGCAACCGCCAAAACCGTCATCACCGGAATCGAAATGTTCAACAAGCAACTCGATGAAGGAATGGCCGGCGACAATGCTGGACTCCTCCTTCGCGGACTCAAGAAAGAAGATGTTGCTCGCGGACAGGTACTTGCCAAGCCCGGCAGTATCACCCCGCACACTGAATTTGAATCCGAAGTGTATATTCTCTCCAAGGAAGAGGGTGGACGACATACCCCATTCTTTAAAGGCTACAAGCCGCAGTTCTATTTCCGAACTACGGACGTCACGGGAGAGGTGACCCTACCCGAGGGAACTGAAATGGTTATGCCTGGGGACACCGTCACCTTTAAAGTAAAACTCATCGCTCCGATTGCCATGCAGGAGAAACAGCGCTTCGCCATTCGCGAAGGCGGCAAGACGGTAGGAGCCGGCGTCGTAACGAAAGTAATCGCATAGCCATGGCAGCCAAAGCACCCCGAAAATCCGAGGCATCACAGAGAATCAGAATCAAGCTGAAGGCTTACGACAATAAGATTATCGACAAATCGGCAAAGCAGATCGTAGAGACGATCGAACGCAATGGGGGCAGGGTCATTGGCCCTGTCCCTTTGCCGACCGAAATTCACAAGTATACGGTGAATCGTTCTTCGTTTATCGATAAAAATTCACGCGAACAATTTGAAATGCGAGTCCATAAGCGGCTTATTGATATCCCGAGTCACAGCTCGAAGATCATTGATTCGCTTATGAACTTGAATCTGCCTGCAGGGGTGGATATCGAGCTCAAAATGTAAGTATGGCATTTATTATTGGACAAAAAATCGGGATGACCCGAGTATTTAACGACGACGGCATCGTAACTCCCGTTACGGTGGTTCAAACTGGCCCGATGAAGGCAATCCAAGATCGTGGCCATGCTATTCAGTTTAGTTATCAAGCCGGAAAGAAGACAAAGAAAAAAGAAATAAAGACAGTAGCAACGGTGGGCGACGAAATCACCATTGGTGACTTTAAAACAGGTGACCAAGTGAAAGTCACGGGAATTTCCAAAGCAAAAGGATTTCAAGGTGCGGTGAAACGCCACGGATTTCACGGAATGCCCGCAAGCCACGGCCACCACCATGTGATGCGTCACGTGGGTTCCATCGGTCAGCGCTTTCCCCAGCATACCCTGAAGGGTCTTCGCATGGCTGGACGCATGGGCGGTCGCACGACCACAACGCGTGGACTCAAGGTGGTGAGCGTTGATACGGAAAAAAATATTCTCGCGCTGAAAGGTGCGGTTCCCGGCAAGCGTGGATCATGGCTCGCCATTCAAACACTATGAACATAAAACTCCACAACCAAATGGGCGAGGAAATTGGTACCGTGGAGTTGCCCGCGGCGTTGTTTGAGGTTGCCATGAACGCAGACGTGCTCCATCAGGTTGTCCAAGCACAGCTTGCCAATGCTCGTCATCCGATCGCTCATACCAAGGGACGCGGTGAAGTTCGCGGTGGTGGCAAGAAACCCTGGCGCCAAAAAGGAACCGGTCGCGCTCGACATGCATCTATCCGGTCTCCTATTTGGAAGGGTGGAGGCGTAGCATTCGGTCCGACCAAAGAGCGCAACTTTGCTCGCAAGATGAATAAAAAAACCGTTCGCAAAGCGCTTGCTATGGTGCTTTCTGCAAAGGTAAGTGATGGTGAGTTGCTCGTTCTCGATCGCATTGCATTTCCGGAGGCGAAAACAAAACAGGCGATTGCCATGTTCAAAAAATTCATTAAGCCCCGTGACTCTATCCTTGTTGTCACACCGGAGAAGGATCGTCTCGTAGAACGTACGATACGCAATATACCGAAAACGCATGTATCGGCAGCAGACAGTTTGAACGTACGCGATGTGTTGCAGGCAAAGTATCTCATGCTTACCCAGGAATCAATTCCCGTAATTTCAAAAACATATGGCATGGTTTAAAAAAGATACAAAAGAAAAAAAGGAACCTCTCGATGAGCAAGAAGCCGCTCCGGCAGTTGCCGCACCGAAGGCGGGAGATTCACGATCCTATACGGTAATCCGTGGTCCGCATGTTACGGAGAAAGCATCGAACTCTGCGTCCTTGGGGAAGTATGTGTTTAGGGTGGGTCCTGATGCAAATAAGCTGGAGGTTCGCCGTTCTATTGAAAAGCTCTATAAAGTGAAAGTTGCGAGCGTCCACATGCTCATTATGCCTTCGAAATTTCGCCAGGTGGGACGACACCATGGGGAACGGTCCGGGTACAAGAAAGCTGTCGTAACCCTGCGCCCCGGCGAAAAAATAGATATCACCTAATATGCCAAAGAATTACAGCCCCACAACTCCCTCGAGACGGCACATGCAAGGGTATGACTTCTCGAATCTCTCCCCTGTAGCACCACTCAAGAAACTCACGGTTGGTTTTCAGCGTGCCATGGGGCGCAGCAACCAAGGCCGTATTACTACACGCCATAAGGGCGGAGGACACAAACGATCCTACCGACTCATTGATTTTAGGCAGGAAAAAATGAATATTCCCGCGACGGTATTTTCTCTTGAATACGATCCCAACCGTACGAGTCGCATCGCACGACTGCACTTTGCTGATGGTGAAAAACGCTACATTCTTGCACCCGAAGGACTGAAGGTGGGAGACACGCTTATGACGGCCGATCGCACCAAGCTTTCTCCCGGCAATCGCATGCGCTTGCGCAATATTCCGCAAGGAAGTATGATTCACAATCTTGAGATCCACCCGGGGAAAGGGGGACAGATTGTACGGTCCGCTGGCATGGGGGCTACGGTGCTTGCGCACGAAGGAACCTATGTCCAGGTGGTGATGCCTTCATCTGAAGTGCGCAAATTTCACGGAGATATCATGGCTTCGCTGGGGCAACTTTCCAATATTGAACACAGCTCCATCAACATGGGCAAGGCCGGACGACAGCGCCACAAGGGCGTGCGGCCGCAAGTACGCGGAAGCGCCATGAATCCGGTAGATCATCCGCATGGTGGAGGAGAAGGCCGCCAGGGCATTGGACTCAAGCATCCCAAAACCCCGTGGGGCAAAATCGCCTTAGGTGGCAAAACACGCGGCCGCAAGAAGAGATCCAATTTATTTATCGTAAAGCGTCGCAAAAAATAATCATGTCACGATCAATCAAAAAAGGAATATTTGTCGATCCCAAACTGTTGAAAAAACTTGGCAAGGCAAAAAAGGGCGACATCATCAAAACATGGTCACGCTCATCGACGGTGACTCCTGAAATGGTTGGATTTACCTTTGGCGTTCACAATGGTCGCCAACACCTTCCCGTAATGATCAATGAAGACATGGTGGGACACAAGCTTGGAGAATTTTCACCAACCCGCAAATTTCAGCGCCATGGAGGTCGTATGCAAAAAGAAATTGAAGCGGCGGCAAAGCAAAAAGAATTGGATGCTGCAAAAGCAGCCAAGGTGGAGCCCGCAGCAGCTCCTGCAAAAAAATAAACCATGCAAGTTACCGCACACCTCAAATCAATACGGATTGCTCCTCGCAAAGTGCGATCGGTTACCCATATTCTCAAGGGCTTGGATGCGGTTGCGGCAAAGCATCAACTGCGCTATCTTACGAGACGTTCTTCCCATCCCATCGAAAAGCTCATTGATTCCGCGCTTGCCAATGCAAACAACAATCTCGGACTGGTGCGTGAAAACATGCGCATCAAAGATATCATCGTTGGCGGAGGGCCGGTGCTCAAGCGTTTCGAGCCAAAAGGGTTTGGTTCGGTGTCCCCGGTGGCAAAGCGAACATCACACGTAACTATTATCCTCGAAGAGAAAGTACCTGGATTGAAGTCAGAGAAAAAAGAGGTGAAAAAAGAAGAAGTTCGCACAGAACACAAACACGATTCTGAACGGAAAAGTGCGAGCGCAGCGGATTATAGAGAATTAGGTCCCAAAGAGAGCGCCGTAAAGAAATTTACCAGGAAAATATTTCAGAGGAAATCAATTTAATACCATGGGACAAAAAATATCACCAATATCACTTCGTATCGCCGTAACCAAGGATTGGAAATCCAAGTGGTTTAGTACGCGCGCCTACAAGGATTTTTTGAAAGAAGATTTGGCTATCAGGACCTTGTTGCAAAAGAAGCTGAAAGCAATGAGCGTGGATCGTATCAGTATCGAACGCAGTCCCGATGTGTTGACGGTCACGGTGCATACGGCGCGCCCCGGACTCATCATTGGACGAGCAGGGACGGGCGTGGAGGAGCTGAAGAAAGCTCTTCAGCGTATGATCAAGCGAAAAACCGCCATACGTCTGGATATCCAAGAATACAAAAATCCCGAAAGCTCCGCTGCCATTATGGCGGAATCCATGGCTGAACAGATTGAAAAGCGCATGCAGTATCGCCGTGTTCTTAAGCAAACTCTTGCCAAGATCATGGCGAGCCGGCTTGTCAAAGGAGCAAAAGTGACGCTATCCGGACGTTTAGATGGAAATGAAATCGCCCGCATTGAACACCTGGAACAGGGAAATTTGCCGCTCCAAACGCTTCGCGCCGATATTGATTTTGCAAGAGCTACTGCCTATACCACCTATGGAACCGTAGGCGTAAAGGTGTGGATTTATAAAGGAATGAAATTTGAATAATCATGTTACAGCCTAAACGCATAAAACACCGCAAGGTCCATAAGAGCGCCTCCACCTGGAGGAAGGTTGCCAGTCGTGGATACTACTTGAGTTTCGGAAAGTATGGGCTGAAAGCGCTCGAAGCGGATTGGCTCAAATCTTCTCAGATCGAGGCCGCACGCCGTGCCATTAGTCATTCTATCCAGCGTGGTGGTAAACTTTGGATCCGCGTGTTCCCCGACAAACCCCGTACCCAAAAAGGAGCTGAAGTGGGCATGGGTGGTGGCGCCGGATCACTGTCGCATTTTGTTGCACCCATTGAAGCGGGAAGAATCTTATTTGAAATGGACGGTGTCGCGGAATCGATTGCTCGTGAAGCGTTTCGTCTTGCGGCGCATAAACTGCCGGTAAAAACCAGATTTATAAAGAGATAATATGAAATTTTCTGATATAAAAACCAAAGACCGGTCCGAGTTGGAGGAATTGCTCAAAGAGTACCAAGTGAAACTTGGCCAATTGAGCTTTGAGAGAGTTCGTAAAACACTGAAGAAATCCAGCGACGTTGGAAAAACCAGAAAAGTTATTGCACAAATTAAAACCATCCTCCATGGAATCTAAACCACGCACATTACGAGGTGTTGTCGTATCCGATAAGATGATGAAAACCGTCGTCGTTGCAGTCACGCGTCTCAAAAAACATCCCAAGTATTTAAAATACTACAAAGTTACCAAGAAGTTTAAGGCGCACGATGAAGAGAAGAAATACAAAACGGGGGACAAAGTAACTATCCAAGAAACACGGCCATTATCGAAAGATAAGCGCTGGAACGTATTATGATTCAGCTACGATCCATAGTTCAAGTTGCAGATAATAGCGGGGCCAAGAAGGTTGGCGTGTTTAAGGTGCTTGGCGGTTCCAAGCGTCGGTATGCCCAGCTTGGTGACATCGTAGTATGTTCCGTCAAGGTCGCTGAGCCGCGCAAGGCCGTAAAGAAAAAAGATGTCGTGAAGGCTGTCGTGGTACGTCAGAGAAATAATTTTCGTCGCAAAGATGGTAGTTATATCCGATTTGACGAAAATGCCGTTGTGCTTTTGGATGGTGTTGAGCCAAAGGGCGGACGTATTTTCGGTCCCATTCCCCGCGAGATCAAAGAACGAGGATTTAATACCATCGCGAGTTTAGCTCAAGAAATTGTATGAACATTCGAAAAGGCGACAACGTCATCATGCTTGCTGGCAAAGACCGAGGAAAGACCGGGAAGGTTTTGTCCGTGCTCGAAGGACGTGTTGTCATTGAGGGCTTAAACACCATCAAAAAACACCAGCGTGCGAAAAAGCAGGGACAGAAGGGACAGATTATCACGAAAGAGCGTGCGGTGGATCGATCAAACGTACAGATAGTTTGCCCGAAATGCGGTAAGCCAACCCGTATTGGTCACCAGGTAGTTGGAGATAGAAAAATTAGAATTTGTAAAAAATGCCAAGCAGAATTTTAGAAAAATACCGCAAAGAATACGGTCATACAATGAAAGCCCCTCGGATCACCAAAGTAGTGCTCAACGTTGGCGTCGGGAAAATTGCAAAGGATGCGAAGGCGCTCGAAAAAATAGAGCAGGACCTTGCAAAAATCACCGGACAAAAACCCGCGCTCCGTGCCGCAAAAAAGTCCATTGCAGGATTCAAGGTTCGAGAAGGAACCCCATCAGGATACATGGTTACCTTGCGTGGATCGCGAATGTATGATTTTATAGATAGGCTGATTTCGGTAGCATTGCCTAGGAGCCGCGACTTTCAGGGAATTCCTGAAAGTTCCTTTGATGCGGCAGGTAACCTCAATATAGGCATTAAAGAACATAACATTTTTCCTGAGGTGAGCTATGAGTCTTTAAAAGATATTTTCGGTCTTGAGGTAACTATCGTGATCAATGCTGGATCCCGCAAGGAGGGAGTAGTACTACTCCGGTTTCTTGGATTTCCCATAAGAACATAGCATGGCAAAAACATCTACTATCGCACGATCCAATAAGAAACCGAAGTTTTCCAGCCGAAAGGTTAATCGGTGTTTCTTGTGCGGCCGCAAACATGGCTACATGAGGAAGTTTGGATTGTGCCGTATACACTTCAGAGAGCTTGCCACCGACGGCCTGCTCCCCGGAGTTCAAAAATCTTCCTGGTAACTAATAACCTAATCAGCTAATCACCTTTTCGATGAGTCCACTTGCAAACATGTTAATACAGATCAAGAACGCCCAAATCAGGGGCTTGGAGGAAGTTCTTGTCCCTGCTTCCGGCATGAAACGTGCCATTGCGATGGTTTTGCAAAAAGAGGGGTTTTTAGCGAACGTGGAAGACATCAAGAAAAAGGGAAAAAAATCAGAACTTCCCTACCTCTCCATCACACTCAAGCCTGATGCCATTCACGATGTGCTATTGATTTCAAAACCGTCTCGCCGCATGTACGCGGGGAATGCAGATATGGGCAGGATAAAGAACGGCTTTGGAACTGCGGTCATTAGCACGCCCAAGGGTATTATGACCAGTACCGATGCCCGCGCCGCAGGTGTGGGCGGAGAAGTTTTATTTGAAATTTGGTAATATGTCAAAAATCGGCAAAAAACCCATTGCGATTCCCACTGGCGTTGATATAAAAATCGACGGCAATTCGCTTGTTGTCAAAGGCCCTAAGGGGGAGTTAAAAAAACTTTTTCCTGCAGGAGTTTCGTTTGTTAAAGAAGAAAGTAATTTGAAAGTTGCTGCGGAAAATAGCGCTATCTGGGGTTTGAGCCGAGCGCTTGCGGCAAACATGGTCACTGGTGTTGCCCAAGGATTTCAAAAAATACTTGAATTTACCGGCGTGGGATACAAAGCACAGGTGAAAGGTGATATGTTAGAACTCAACCTCGGATTTACTCATCCTATTTCCGTAAAAGCTCCCCCGGCGGTTACTTTTAAGGTAGAAAAGAATGTTATCACCATTGAAGGGCCCGACAAGGAATCGGTAGGACATGTTGCCGCAGAGATTCGTTCTCATCGTCCCCCGGAGCCCTACAAGGGAAGTGGTATTAAATATCGAGATGAGGTAATTCGGCGCAAGGCTGGCAAAAAAGCTGGCGCTACGGCTACAGCATGAGAATTCAACGCCACAACAGAATTCGCGCAAGACTTCAGGGCACGTCGGAGCGCCCGCGCGTTGCGGTTTTTCGGAGCAACCAGTATATTTCTGCGCAGATTATTGATGACAGCGCTCACAAAACACTTGCAAGTGCAAAGGGGCCAAAAGCCAAGCCCGATGCTGTTGCGCAGGAATTGGCAAAGAAGGCGGTTGCCGCTGGTATTTCAAAGGTGGTATTTGATCGCGGTGGACACAAGTATCACGGGGGCGTAAAGGCGCTGGCGGAAGGTTTGCGTAAAGGAGGTCTTCAACTATGAACAATCCGAACAACAACAGTAGATTTCAAAAAACAGACAATCGTCGTGGGGGAAAGTTTAATCGTCCGCCAAAGGAAAAGTCGGAGTTTGATTCCCGCATGCTTGATCTTGCTCGTGTTGCTCGTGTCACCAAGGGAGGAAAGCGATTCAGTTTCCGTGCTACCATGGTGGTAGGTGATGGGAAGGGACGAGTTGGCGTAGGCGTTGCTCAGGGCCATGACGTACAGCAAGCAATGGAAAAATCCACCCAGAACGCCAAGAAGCGCCTCTTGCGTGTTGTTATCGTGAAAGGAACTATTCCTCACCAGGTAACATTCAAATATCACAGCGCCGTAGTTATGATAAAGCCATCCCCCATGGGCAGTGGAGTAAAAGCAGGCGGCCCCGTCCGTGTGATCGCAAAGCTCGCAGGAATCAGCAATATTACCGCAAAGCTTATCGAGCGAACAGGCAATAAGATTAACATTGCACGAGCGACCATTGGGGCGCTTGGGCAATTGAAACAACATGCAACTTCACCATCTCAAGCCAATTCATAAAGCTATTGCTTCCAAGCGCGTTGGTCGCGGTGGAAAGCGTGGTACGTTTTCGGGCCGTGGTTCAAAAGGGCAGAAATCCCGCGCCGGTACCCGTATTCGCCCGGGGTTTCGAGGCGGCAATGAACCTCTTTGGAAACTTTTCCCGAAGTCTCGTGGAGCGAGCAAAAAAACCGACATCAAACACCGATCGTTCCAGGTACGCCGCAAGAAACCAAAGGGCCGTTACGTAAGCAAGGCCAATCGCCATGATACAGTTCAATAAATTATTCAAGATCAAAGACATTCGCAACAAGATATTGTTCATCTTGGCACTTTTGATTGTGTTCCGTCTTATTGCTGCAATTCCCATTCCTGGAGTCGATCCTGACAAACTTCGCCAATTTTTTGCCGACAACCAGCTTTTTGGTCTCATTAGTACCTTTACCGGTGGTGGACTCACGACATTTTCGCTGGTCATGCTGGGTCTTGGACCGTATATTACCGGTTCGATCATTATGCAATTGTTGACCATGATCTTTCCGCGCCTCGAACAGATGTATAAATACGAAGGAGAGGCGGGACGACAAAAATTCAACCAATATTCTCGCATGCTCACCGTACCACTGGCGATGATCCAGGGCTACAGCTTTATGATATTGCTTTCCCGGCAAAACGTGTTGAGCGTGCCAGATCTTTTCGGATGGATCAATGCACTCGTGGTGATAGCCGCTGGGTCGGTATTTTTGATGTGGCTCGGTGAGCTGATTTCTGAAAAAAATATCGGCAACGGAGTATCACTGCTCATTTTTGCAGGCATCGTGTCTGGCCTGCCCACCAGTATTCGGCAATCTATTTTTACGTATACCCCCGATAAGTTGTTTACCTACCTTGCGTTTATTATTATTGCTGTCGTTGTGATCGCCGGGGTTGTATATTTGACGGAAGCACAGCGCAATATTCCCATCAACTATGCGCGACGTATTCGCGGATCGAGGGTTTTCGGAGGCGTCTCTTCGTATTTGCCTATGCGCGTCAATAATGCAGGTGTTATGCCCATCATTTTTGCACTTTCCATCTTGCTGTTTCCCGGCATGATCGCAAGCTTTCTGACAGCATCAAAAACGGAATGGCTTGCAGATATTGGCCGCTTCTTCAGTGGAATAGTGCAAAATCAGTTGATCTACGGTATTGCATATTTCGTCTTAGTCATTGTGTTTACGTACTTCTATACAGCAGTGACGTTTGATCCAAAATCCATTTCCGAAAATATTCAAAAACAAGGAGGGTACATTCCCGGTATTCGTCCCGGTACTCCGACAACCGAATTTTTAAAGCATCTTCTCAACCGAGTTACCCTCGTGGGCGCGATTTTCTTGGGCCTCATCGCTGTCATGCCGCAGATTGTACAGGGTTTTACCGGAATCACCGCGCTGACCGTCGGCGGTACTTCGATTCTCATCGTTGTCTCGGTGGCTCTGGAAACCATCAAAGCGCTTGACGGACAACTCTCGATGTACGAATATTAGTGGATGAAGCAAGTAGTCATCTTTATTGCTCCCCCGGGGGCTGGGAAAGGGACGCAGTCGGATATCCTTGCAAAGCGCATGGGTTTTTTGCATTTGGAGACTTCGCAAATTATCGAAGAAAAATTTGCAAAGGCTTCACTTGATGACGAAGATATCAACAAAGAAAAAGAAAACTTTCGCACCGGCAAGCTTGTTACACCTGAAAAAGTTACAGCCTGGGTAATCGAAAAAATTCGTGGGCTCGCAGAACAGGGGACAAGCATTGTATTTTCGGGATCGTTTCGCACGCTCTATGAGGCGAGTCAGGAAATTCCTGTTGTGGAGGAGCTCTATGGCAGAGAGCATATCAAGATTTTTTATATCACTCTTTCTGAAGAAGAATCCGTACGGAGAAATGCTGGGCGAAGGATTTGCAAAGCCAACCGTCATCCCATCTTGGCAGATTTTTCCGGTGATGTCTGTCCCCATGATGGATCGGAGCTGATTAAGCGAAGCCTCGATACTCCTGAGGTAATCAGGAGGCGTTACCAAGAATACTTGGATCGCACCGAGCCTGTACTTGCTTTTCTCAAAGAGCAGAAGTATCCCATCATCGAAGTCAACGGTGTGCAGGGCGTTGAACAACTTTCCCATGATATCCATCAAAACTTCAAAGCAAATTGAGCTCATGGCGGAAAGTGGCAGGATTTTGCATGAGATCATTACTCAAATGGTAGCCATGGCAAAGCCCGGTGTGACGACGCAAGAGATTGATGATCTTGCGCGGAGACTGTGCAAAGAGCACAAAGTAAAACCTGGATTTTTTGGGTACGGAGTTATGGGCAAGAAATATCCTGCAGTAGCGTGTCTCTCCGTCAATGATGCCATTGTGCATGCGATCCCTACAGATCTACAACTCGTGGATGGCGATGTGCTAGGCATAGATATGGGGGTACTCTACAAGGGTTGGAATTCAGATAGTGCGGTGACGGTCATAGTATCTCCCTCCGACCCCCTCTTATCTATAAGAGGGGGAGCAAAGGGGGAGTTGGTTGCTCAAAAGCTCATTTCCGTAACGCGCGATTCGATGTATCTGGGAATCAAACAGGCCATACCAGGCAACCATGTCGGTGACATTGGCAACGCAGTGCAGACGTATGTGGAATCGCATGGCTTTGGAGTGGTTCGCGACCTGGTGGGGCATGGCATCGGCAGAGAACTTCACGAAGAGCCACGTATTCCAAACTTTGGAAAACCTGGCGAAGGTCCAGAGTTGCGCGAGGGTATGGTCATTTGCATTGAGCCCATGGTCACCGCAGGAGACTGGAGGCTTGTCCTTGATGAAGATGGCTGGACGTACCGCACCAAAGACGGCAGCTTGGGCGCGCATTTTGAACACACACTTGCGATTACCAAAGACGGACCACGAGTATTGACCTAGTTTTGGCGACTGATATAATTGGTCTACGTATGTCACAACCTCTTACAAAAGAAGATCTCAAAGAAGCCATAGCCGGATTAGCCACGAAAAAAGATCTCGAAAGTCTTAAAGATGAGTTAAAGCTCCATATGAATGCTCGTCTAGAAGACGTAGCCACTAAAGATGATCTTCTGGCTCTCGAAACAAAATTTATCAAAGATGTTGACGCGGTAGTTGGTGTCCAGGTAAAAGATACAAAAGATTTCAAAGGTCGCGTCGAGCGACTTGAGGGCGTCGTCTTTCCAAGAAAGCACGCCTAGACTCATGGTAGCGGCGATATTGACGTAACTATAATTTTCATATATAATATAAATAGTTGTGCCTGCTAAACCGACGCAACGAAGCGTTGTTTTGGCAAGCTTAAGAAAGGAGTTCGGCATGAGCCGGCTCACCGAGGGCATTGATGGCCGCATGATTGAGGCAGCCAAAACGCTTTCCGCACAGGGCGGAACCCTGGAAGACCTCGAGGTGCTCAAGAACCCCGAGGCCAATCCCCGTGCTGTCACTGTGGCACGGGCCGTCTTGCGTGAGCTCCGTGGAGAGGTGCTCGCGCCCATTCCGCTCTCGCCGCCGCAGATCGTCCCGGGCGCCAAGAACTTCATAAACTTCGACCTCTCGGCTTTCATGGTGAGCTGGACGAAGTTCTACGGGCGGATTTTCCAGATCACGCTCGATCCGGCTTCCGTGCTGTTGCCGCCCCTTGAGCTCGCGCTCGGGAGCGGCCTCATCCGTCATCCCGACGTCACTATCGAGAAGGTGCTCTCGGCGTGGAAGAAGAACACGCCCAAGGAGCTCCTCTACCGCTACACGGAGAGCGATCTGGACGCTGCGATTCAAAAGGAGAAGGAGTCGTGGCGCCCGAGCGGTACCTACGTCGCCTGGGCGTATCCGGCGATCGAGGCTACGGACCAGGCGCCCGAGCTCGCCGAGAAGTCCTACGAGGACATCCAGGCAATGCCCGGGGTCTGGGTCATGAACTATCCCGAGCTGCCGCTCTACGCGCTCTGGCACTACGTGGAGACCGGAGTGCCGCTAGATCAGAAGACCGTCTCGCTCTCGGACTCACTCGATGCGGCTGGCCGCGCGCTCGGCGGCAGCTGGCACGGCGACGGGTTCTGCGTCCACTGGTGCCACCGGCGCGGCTCGCACCCGAGCATCCGCGCTCGCAGGATCGTTCTCCCGCAGCCGAAGGCTGCGTAACGCTTCTCGCTCTTCTCTCGTTCACTCGGACTCCGGCAGCTTGCTGCTGGAGTCCGATTTCTTTTTTGGTATACTTACCCCGGGCTCATACAATCGGTCTTGTTCGCCGTTTGGCGAGACGGATAGCGATTTGCCCTATCAAAGGAGAACTACGTGCCCTTTTTTGGAGAAGAAGAGCTTCCTAAAAAATCTACTGCAATGGCAGCATACTCATAATTCTTTTTGAATGATGAGCGGCAAGGATGAGATGGGGCACTTACTCGATGCGGATGGCAACGCGCTCAACAGCAACTGGAACGACGACAAGTTCTACGTCAACTGGTACAACCAGCGCAACTCGAACCCGAACATCCGCGCTCGCAGGTAGACTCCCAACAGGCTCCTTCATAGGAGTCTGTTGTTTTTTTGGAATGATCCGATCCAGCCATTTGTTTCTTTTGAGATTTCTTGAAGTTCTTCTTCAAATGCTTGATATAGACTTAGTCCGATAATATCCAGTTCTTGCATGAGCCGTACCATGCGTTTTAGTATTTCTATATTGGTGCGTAGGTCTTTCAGTGTAGGGACCTTTTCAATACCAGTTTGAAATCGTGCCTTGATCGCAAGTGCAATTGCATCCAATATAAGCGCATCAAGTTTTGAATAAATTCCGTGCCGATCCTGCTTTGATATTTTCGTGCGGAGGCGATAAAATTTCTTGTAAAACTCAAACAAATGATAAATCAAGGTGACAGGTCGTTGGGGGGGGGGTCGCTATAGGAGTATTCATGATTTGGCAAATTTATTTCTCGCCTGGCGGGAATTCCGGCGCGGCAAGCGACAGAAACCGGATGTTCAAGCATTTGAGTTTGATCTGGAGGATAACCTATTTGAGCTTCACGAGCAACTCGTATCAAAAACATATTCGCACCAGCCGTACGAATCATTTTTTGTAACAGATCCAAAGCTTCGACATATCCATAAGGCCACCGTGCGAGATCGCGTCTTGCACCAGGCGGTGTTCCATGTGCTCTATCCGATCTTTGATCATACATTTATCTACGACTCCTATTCCTGTCGCATTGGCAAAGGGACTCACATTGCCGTTAATCGTCTCAAAGAATTTTGCCGCAAAGCTAGTTGCAACAATTCACGAAACATCTTCGCTCTCAAATGCGATATCCGCAAGTTCTTCGATTCGGTAGATCATGAAATTTTGATTGATTTGATAAAGCAGAGCGTTGTTGATCCCGATGTGCTTTGGCTCATAAAATTGATTCTCGATAGTTTTCCCAAGGGCCTACCTTTGGGCAACGTCACGAGTCAATTATTTGCAAATATCTATTTGAATGAGCTTGATCAGTTTGCTAAGCATACGCTCAAGGCAAAGTATTACCTGCGCTACTGCGATGATTTTGTGTTACTCAACCCAGATCAGTCGACCCTTCTAGTAATTCGCAATTTTTTAGAGAATAACCTCAAACTGCAGCTTCATCCCAACAAAATCATCCTTCGTACCTACCGCCAGGGGATTGATTTTCTCGGCTACGTCGTGCGGCCGTACTGTCGAACCTTGCGGACGAAGACAAAGAAGCGAATTTTTAAGAATATTTCAGAGAAAAATCTCGCATCGTACCTTGGTGTTCTCGATCATTGCGACGGATATGCCATTCGCCAAAAGCTCTTTGATTTGGTATGATTTTTCCATGTATCTTTCTGTCATTATTCCCGCTTACAACGAAGAAAAACGCATCGGCAAGACGCTCGAAGCAATTCGAGAATATTTGAGCGAGCAAAGTTATGAGTGGGAAGTCATTGTAGTAAATAATAATTCAAATGATGCTACAAGCGAAATTGCAGAAAAATATCAGGTTCACGTCATTGACGAAAAGCGACCAGGAAAAGGATATGCAGTCACGACCGGAATGCTTGAGGCAAAGGGTGATCTCCGACTTTTCACTGATGCTGATAATTCAACGAGCATTGATCATCTTGACCTCATGATTCCGTATATGCAAAATTACGATGTGGCGATTGGCTCTCTTGCAGTACCTGGAGCGAAGGTTGTGCAGGGAGGCGAAGAGCCATGGTATCGTGTTATCATGGGTAAGCTGGGCAATAAATGGATTCAGCTATTCGCGGTATGGGGGATCCATGACACGCAACGTGGATTCAAGTTATTTAAGGCGCAAGCCGTAGAAAAGATCTTTCCCAAGCTCACAATCTTTGGCTGGGGATTTGATGTAGAAGTTTTGGCTTTAGCACGCAAGTTTGGTTTTACCATAAAAGAAATACCTGTCACGTGGGACAACGATCCCAATTCCAAAGTAACCGTTTGGGCATATCCGCAAGTACTTTTGCAAACACTTAACGTGAGATGGAACCTGTTAACGAATAAATATGGATCCCGTTAGAAGCAGCCCTAACGGGTTATAATCTACGCTAAACTATTACTATGACTTATACTGCTTCTAACGGGATGGAAAGTGAATTTAGAAGAGAAATCGTTTCCGGAGATTGGGTATTGATCGCGGCGGGACGAGGAATGCGTCCGCACGCGGTAAAGCCGCGCGAGAGCAATTATCAAAGTCCCGCTGACTGTCCCTTTGAAGACCCTCAAAAATCAGGCAACAGTGAAGCAGTCATGGTTGTTCCCGAGGGGTCAAACGAGTGGCGCATCCAGGTCGTCAAAAACAAATATCCTGCCGTTGTGCCGGGAGCGTGCGGGCCGATTATGGAGCGAGAAGGATTTGAAGTTACCGCAGGAGTGGGATTCCATGAAATTATCGTCATGCGCGACCACGACAAATTTTTTCCTTCGTTTTCACCGGAGGAGACAGCTCAAGTTCTGCAAGTGTATCGCGATCGCTACCGCCAGATTGCTCTCGAGCCTTGCGGTCAGTACATTATGATTTTTCACAACTATGGTCATCGCGGCGGAGCCAGTGTGTACCACCCACATTCACAAATCATTTCCGTGCCGATCATTCCTCCTGATGTCATGCGAAGCGTCAAGGGATCTTATGATTACTTTAAAAAAAACGGACGTGAAGCACATGCCGTTATGGTGGAGTATGAACTTGCGAACAAAAAACGGATTCTCTTTGAAAATGAGCAGTTTGTAGCCTTTTGTCCCTTCGTTTCCAAACAGCCCTACGAAATGCGCATCTATCCAAAATTTTCCAGTGCACATTTTGATCACATAGAAGATCAGAGCCTTGTGCCGCTAGGCGAGGCTCTGAACACGGTACTCAAAAAAATGCGTGACGCTCTTGATGATCCGGCATATAACTTTTTCATCCATACGGCGCCGCTTCACTTTGAACACTCAGATCTTTCCTTTGACCAGTACTATCGATGGCACATAGAAGTCATTCCACGTGTGAGCTTTGATGCCGGGTTTGAGGCAGGGACGGGAATTAAAATAAATATTATAGATCCGGATGTTGCCGCGCAAACGCTCAATGGGTAAAATTCTCATCGCCAATTGGAAAGCCAATCCCGCAACGCTACAAGATGCAGAGCATTTATTTCATGCCGAAATGAAGGCGACGAAGAAATTTCCTCAGGTAACCGTGGTGATCTGTCCGCCATTTGTGTACCTCGCACGCTATGCAAGTCATGCTGCGGTGGAACTCGGAGCTCAGGACGTGCACTGGGAAGATCGTGGTCCTCATACTGGTGAGGTGTCGCCGCTGATGCTCAAGGAACTTGGCGTAAGGTTTGTCCTCGTGGGACACTCTGAAAGGCGTGCTCTCGGGGAAACAGATGAAATGGTCAATAAAAAACTGAAGGCAGTTTTGCAGAATGGCATGATACCGGTGCTTTTGATCGGTGAGCCCGAAAAAGGCCCTGCGCGTTCGGACTACCTTATAGATCAGCTTACCCGCGATTTGGAAGGTATTGATGCTGATGGCGCGAAAAAGATTTTGTTTACCTATGAGCCGGTTTGGGCGATTAGTACCAATCCTGGCGCGCAACCGGCTACTCCCGAAGATGCTTTATCCGCGATTCACGAGATGCAGGCGATTATCAGTAAAATGTACGGATTTGCTCCCGAAGTACTTTACGGCGGGAGCGCGAATGTTGAAAACATCGCGGGCTTTCTTTCCCATCCGGAAATTTGCGGGGCGGTGGTTGGCGGCGCCAGCCTTCATGCAGATGAGTTTGGGAGAATGATTGATATTGTGGCGCAATTATGATGAAGCTTTTGCGTGATATTCCCAAGGGAGAACTCAAAAACAAAAAAGTCTTTTTGCGTGTGGATTTTAATGTGGCCCGGGAGGGAGAAAAAATCGTTGAACCATTTAAAATTGAAACACATAAAGAAACCATCGACTATCTTCTTAATAATGGAGCAAGAGTCGTCTGCACTTCCCATATTTCAGAAGAAGGACAAAGTTTTGCACCCATAGCAAAACAGATTGGCGAGATTCTTGGACATGAATTCTTTTTTGTAGATGAAGTAACAGGTCCTGCAATTCGGTCAGCGATTCAAGATCATTCCCTTGTACTTGTCGATAATATCGAGCTTCGTGCCGAAGAAAAGACCAATGATCCTGAATTTGCAAAAGAACTCGCAGGAGGATTTGATTTGTTCGTCTTTGATGCATTTGCTAGTGCCCATCGATCGTATGTAACCCGAGAAGGAATTATGCACCTATTGCCTTCATACGCTGGTTTTGTGGTGGAAAAAGAAGTAAAAGAACTCTCCGATGCGCTGAAAGCTCCGGCAGAACACAAGGTTGTGGTGCTCGGAGGGGCAAAAATTTCTACAAAAATGCCGGTAATCCAAAACTTTTTGGACAAAGCGGAATATATTTTATTGGGCGGTACGCTCATCAATCAACACGAAGAACTACAAGCCATCAAAAATCCCAAAGTGATTTTGCCCAAAGACACCAATCCCACCGAAGGCAACGCTTTTGATATCGGTCCACAAGCCATTGCCCAGTACTCCAAAATTATTCGCAAAGCGGCATTTGTGATTTGGAATGGTCCCATGGGGAAATATGAGGACCCGCAATATGCTGGAGGGACAAAAACTATTGCAGAAGCTGTTGCCAGCGCGCCATTTTCTATCATCGGTGGTGGAGATACTGTGGCGGCGGTGGATAAATTCGGCCTTCGTGAAAAGTATAGCTATGTTTCCACCGGAGGCGGGGCTATGCTAGAATTCCTTTCCGGTAAAGAATTGCCGGCACTAAAAGCACTCGGCTACTATGAGTGAAAAACTTTCTACGAAAATCAAAGAACGGCCACTAATATTCGTTGATTTAGAATTCACTGGTTTGCGATGGGAGCATGAGGTGATACAAATTGGCGCCTTGGTGGTTTCGCAGCCTGATTTTAAACAGGTCAAAGAGTGGGAATGCAAGATCAACGCAGATTTTTCAAAAGCAGATCCTGAAGCACTCAAAATTGTGGGATACACAGAAGAGCGGTGGAAAAATGCAGTGCCGCTTCGCGATGCGCTGACCAAGTTTAATGAAATCGCAAATGGGGGAGTATTAGTTGGCTTCAACGTGGCGATGGATTTTTTGTACCTGAAGAAAGCCTACGCGAGCGTCGACATGGAACCGACATTTCACTGGCAGATTATCGATGTTCTCTCGATGGCGTTTAAGGATCTGTATAAAGAAAATCTTACGGAGTATCGTATGAGCGAGCTTACGACGCATTTCGGCATCAAAAACGACGTCCATCACGACGCTCTCGAAGATGCACGCATGACATATGAGATTTTCATGAAGCTATGGCAGACTTCATAATTCATACAGACGGTGGATCACGCGGAAATCCCGGCCCTGCGGCGATTGGGGTGACGATTGAATCGGCAGACAAAACTTTAAAGAAAGAGTACGGCGAGTCCATTGGCATTGCGACCAACAACGATGCCGAGTATCAGGCCGTGATTTTTGCTTTAAAAAAATTAAAACAACTTGTTGGAAAAGAAAAATCGGCAAACTCAAACGTGGCGGTCAAGATGGATAGTGAACTCATCGAGCGCCAGCTCAACGGACATTTCAAAATCATGGACGAGCGGATGGGAAAGTACTTTATCCAAATCTGGAACCTCAAAATGGACTTTGCCTCGGTTACCTTTGAGCACGTCTACCGTGAAGCAAATCAAGCCGCCGACCGCATGGTAAACGCGTCACTGGATAAAGAGACGAATAAACTGCTATAATACATCTTATGAAATATATTCTCCCCCTGGCTATCTTTTTCGGATTTGCTGCGCATGCTGCGGCCGTCATCAACCCCATCGACGTAGGACTTCGCGATGGTGACCTCGTTTCTGCGCAAGGTGATGTGGACGTCTTTATTGTCAAAGATGGGGGATACAAGCGTCTTTTCCTCAATGAGGTTATTTTTAGTTTCTACGGGCACCTTGGCGGATTTTCCAATATCAAACACATCACCTCAAGTGTGCGAGATGTCTTTACGACCGTTTCAACCTATCGCTACGTAAACGATTCTCGGATCTTTTGTCTTGAGGTGACGGGAAATGATACGGGAGTACTTCACTGGCTCAATGTCAGCGCAGATCAAGCAGTTGCAGCTGACCCTGACTTTTTTAAACATATTTTCACCATCAATGAGCATGAATTTAAATGGTATCCCCAGGCGTTTCCCTATACGTCCGTAGCACAATGCAAAAAACCTGGTGCGTCCACACCCACACCCACACCCACACCAACGCCAACTCCCACTCCGACCACAACGCCGAGTGCTACTCCTGCAGGAAATGCAAATCTTTCCCTCAATATCTTTCCTTCATTTGAAACCACAGGTGTGATCATCACCCTTCCCGCAGGAACCAATGGCAACGAGACTGCAACGCTCTACCTCAAAGGCCCGGGGGACAGTAGTTTTAAAGAACAACACCCATTTACGAAGTACGATGCAAACAACATGGCCTCAAGTTTATTCAGTCTCGCGCCCAATACTGCCTATCAACTGCGTGTCGTCTATAGCGATCCTGATGGCGCAGGTTCTGGTACCAAGGAGGCAAGCTTTACTACGAGGCAAGAGTTTTCGATTCCTGCGGCGTTGCGTGTCGTAAACGTAACCACGACGGCGACACTACAAGCGGCGATCAATGCGGCGATACCTGGAGACGAAATTCGAGTCGCGGCAGGTACCTACGGCAAAATCACCGTCAATGCCAAAAACGGTACGGCAAACAATCCGATAGTCATCAAAGGTGCAACATCAACGAAGCCGCTCATCGATGGCATGGCTGCCGGAAGCTCAGCTGTCTTAATCACCAACTCCTCCTATCTTGTTTTCGATGGTCTCGATGTGCGTCGAGGCGGAACGTGCAGCAATGATGGTTCCGGATTCCATCTCTTGAAATCAAACCACATTACGCTACAAAACAACGCCTTGAGCAACAACGGCGAGCACGATATTTGGCTCGGAGATTATACAGCGACCAATTTTCTCCCTACCGATGGTTATCATCTCATTCAAAACAATACGATATCTGGAGCTACTTGTAGTAAAGCCGAAGGTATCGCCATGTATACCAACAGCGGTAGCAATAATGTCATTCGCAATAACACCATTAGTGGTGGCAAAGATGGCATGAAACTTGCCGGCGGTGACTCGGCTGGTGGTCCAAGCTCCACCGTTCTCGAAACTACTACTCACGTCCTCAAACTCACGGGCGGTATCTACTCTTCTCATGACCATGATGTTTACGGCAATACGATCAGCAATGTCAGAGATGACTTTGTTGAGCTTGATGGCGTCTCGGTGAATATTCGATTCTTCAATAATACGTTGAGTGGCAGTACGATCAACGCCATTTCGATTTCCCCAGCTCTGCCCGGACCGCATTTTGTGATTCGCAACAAGGTGTCAGGCACGTGGGGAGAAGCTGCGGTAAAAATGAACACCAGCGCCGGCAGTTCGACCAACCCCGCGCGCAATGTGTTTTTCTACCACAATACATTCAGCCGCGATACCAGCGGCCACTTGCTCAACCTCTGGTACGCCTATCCGGGTGAGCACATTGTCCCCGTCAAAAATATTCAGTTTAAAAATAATATCTTTTGGAATAAAGCTGGTGGACAGTCTACAGACGTAAAAATCAACACCTGGCCCACGACTCAGCCCACCTTCGACTACAACCTCTGGTACACGTCGTCCACCACGGGAATCTTTGAGTGGTGGGATGGCGTGAAGCGCGTCTACAATACCTTTGCAGCTTTCAAAACCGGCAGTGGCCAAGAAGCCAACGGCAAGTTTGGAAATACGGAAAGCGCCGCAATGGACGCCGCCGTCCGCATCCACGGCATCAACAATACCTTCACGGGCAGTGCTCCTGATATCGGTGCGGTGGAGTACTAAGATTGCTCTCGTTTCCGGTCGTAGAAAAAATATTTACTCAAAAGTACGGCAATCCAAATGCCGAAGACGATAAAGGCATATTTGACGCCGAAGTATTGAAATATGGTTTGCCCCGCGAGGTGAACAAAGACACCCCACAACATATTCCAGGCTATAATAGCAATGGCTGAGTAAAGCAAAAAGCGACGGAATGAAAATTGGAGGATGCCCGCCGCCGTTGCAGTTATAGAGGCAAGATTCGGTTCCCAGTAGCTTGCGATGATACCCCAAAAATATTGCCGCTCGAGTTTTGTTTGGGCATTTTCCAGTGCGCCTTTGAGGCCGAGTTTGAGAAACAGGCGATACCAGCCAAAACGCCCAAGGGCATAGTTGAACATGTATGCAATAAAAAATGCCACACATACGAGCGCCACGACCGTGACAATACGGGTGATGTTGTCGCCGGCTGAAATAACCCCGATAAAAATCACGAACCCTCCCGGAAAGTACTGTCCCAGGATCAACGCTCCCTCAATAACAGCGGCAAGAAAAAGCACCCAGAGGCCATGCTGGGCGAAATAGCGATTGATGACTTCTATGAGCTCGGCATCCTGGGGAAGATCAAACAAGGACCATACTCCCCATAGCGAAAGATAAAACGCCAGCAAGATCAACGGCCCCGCCGCGATCTTCAGCATAGGTTTCCAATTAAACGTCATGGGATAACTGTATCATAAAATCCGCTTAGAGCGGATTTTATGAAGCTTGGTATATCTGTAAGCCGAATTCTGTATTTGTGTGATCATTCATCTTGCCCGGCTGTTGCCAGACGGATCCTTGCGGCACCCCCGCACAAATGCGTTAGCTTTTGGCGGGTACGGCCTTGCACCAGGCAGGGTTTAGCGCACTCCCATGTCGCCATGGGGTGATTCCGTTCGGAACCTTTTCACCCGCGGTCAGCCGTCTGGCTGACTCGGAATGGTCTCTGTGCCACTCACCGCTACGCGCTCGCGCTCTAGCGGGACCCCGCAGTTATGCGGTGGTTTCCCTAAGTTTTCACTCGGTGGTCGTTAGCCACTGCCTATACCAAGGTTTAACCTTGGTAGTGTTCGGACTTTCCTCGCTCCCCCGACAGAATCGTCGGGGCCCGCGCGATCACCCGATATACCAAGCTACTGTGAGGATAACACAATTTACAGAAAACAACAAGTGTGGTAGAGTAACTACCCATGAAACGCTCTGAATTAATGCTCAATGTCGCTCTCGTACCCGTGGATTTTGTCATGCTCATACTGGCAGGCGTGATTGCATACGTTGTACGTACGAGGATTTTGGATGCTATTCGACCTGTACAATTTACCCCGGACCTGTCCTTTGAGCGCTACTTTTTGATCGTCCTTGTTGTCTCTCTTATTTTTATCGCATGCTATGCATTTTCCGGTTTGTATCGACTTTCCACCACGCGCCGTTTTCTCCAAGAGCTTTTTCGTATTATCGTTGCGTCTTCCGCGGGACTGATGGTAGTCATCGTCTACATGTTTTTGCGTGCGGAACTTTTTAACTCGCGGTTTTTGGTACTTGGAGCTTGGGTGGTAGGAATTCTATTTGTCCTCATGGGACGGTTTGCAATGAGGAAGTTACAGCGATTTTTAGCGGGATACTACGATATTGGTATTCACAAAGTCTTAGTGATCGGGGATGATGAGCTTACTAAAACGCTCGTTCAGCACATGCAAGAGGATCGCAACGCCGGTTGGCGCGTGGTTAAGCAACTTGCCCACCCCGAAATCGCCGAAGTCCACAGTGCCATAGGTAACCCTGGAGTTGATGAGGTCATTTTAGCAAACCCCAACTATCCCGCAGAGCGGGTGATCGAACTCATAGAGTTTTGCAACGAAATGCATTTGGGATTTCGCTTCGTACCGAATCTCTATCAAACTCTGACGAAAAATTTCTCGTTCGATACGTATACCGGTGTGCCATTTGTGGAGTTGCGCCGCACGCCGTTGGATGGCTGGGGACGTGTTTTCAAGCGCGGAATTGATATCTTGGGTGCAGTCGTTGGCATCATCGGTTTGTCACCACTTTTTGCGATTGTTGCTTTTGCCATAAAATGGGAAACAACGGGTCCGGTTGTCGTTCGTCAGGAACGCATCAGTCGGGGGAAGAGGTTTTCGCTCGTAAAGTTTCGCTCGATGATCAAGAACGCCGAGGAGCTCAAGCCGCTGTTGGCGGAGTTCAATGAACGTAAGGGAACGCCGTTTTTTAAGATGCGCAATGATCCCCGCGTCACTAAGGTAGGGAAGTTTATTCGTCGCTACCGAATTGATGAGTTGCCGCAGTTGTGGAATGTTCTCAAGGGAGAGATTTCCCTTGTAGGTCCGCGTCCTCATGAGCCTGCCGAGATTGCTCAATACGAACGATCCCACCGCCGTGTGCTCGCTATCAAGGCGGGTGTTACGGGATTGGCGCAAACTTCGGGGTCTTCCGATCTTTCTTTTGAAGAAGAAGTGGCTTTTGATGTGCTCTATATCGAAAATTGGTCATTTGCCCATGATATAAAGATTATCATTCTCACGATTCTCAAGCTTGTCAGGGATCGCTCTGCGGTGTAAGCGCACGGAACCCCACAGGAGAGATCCCGTGGGGTGATCAGGGAACGATGTGCCCGCTGACGGCGATACGCCTTATTCTGGCTTTTGCCGCCTGGAAAGCTCTGCGACCATGCCGTTTCACGAATGCCCGACAGTTCAGGGCATAGGTGTGCGCGGAGAAACGCACTCTCGCGCATGCAATAGCCGGAGGAATGCGGGCGCATTCAGCGAGGACGGTAATGGTCATCGCTGGCGAGACGCCGTTGTCGAGTGGCAGGAGAAAGTTCGACACGCCGATCCTCCTTTACTCATATTTTATTCTCCTTCCCTTTTTTATGCAATCTGCTAGACTCGGGGCACATGAAAATCGCTCTTGTTCACGATTATTTGACGCAATTTGGCGGTGGGGAGCGGGTATTGCAGGTACTTTCCGAGATGTACCCCGAAGCACCCATCTATACGTTGGTATACGATGAACGGGCGACCGGGGGAGTATTTAAGGGTCGTGATGTTCGAACAAGCTTTCTCCAAAAGTTGCCGTTTACCAAGCGCCACCATCGTCTATTCCCCTTGCTCATGCCTCTTGCGATCGAGCAGTTTGATTTTTCGGAGTTTGATACGGTGCTTTCCGTTTCCGCTTCATTTGCCAAAGGCATCATCACCAAACCTTCCACCCGGCACATCAACTACTGCCTTACCCCTACGCGGTTTTTATGGGACGACAGTCAGCGATATTTGCGCGAGAATTATTCTCCATTGTTGAATAAAATCGTTGCTCCATTCTTGAGCTATCTACGGATCTGGGACCATGAGGCTTCCATGCGCGTCGATGAATACATTGGTATTTCGCGGTTTGTTCAAGAGCGCATCAAAAAATACTACGATCAAGATTCTGCGTTCATCTATCCCCCGGTGGATACAACAAAGTACTTCGTTACGGAACTCGCCGACGACTATTTTCTTATGGTGGGCAGGCTGGTGGGATACAAGCGATTTGATCTCGCAGTAAAAACCTTTAGCGCCATGGAGCTGCCACTAAAAATCGTGGGCGATGGACCCGAACGAGCGCGCCTTGAACAAATGGCCGAACCTAACATTGAATTCTTGGGCCTCGTTTCGGACTACAAGATGCCAGAACTCTATGCTCATGCCAAAGCCGTCGTATTTCCCCAGGAGGAAGATTTTGGTCTTGTGCCGTTGGAAGCGATGGCCTCTGGACGACCCGTCGTCGCCTACCGAGCCGGGGGAGCGCTGGAAACGATCACCGAGGGTGTTACCGGGGTCTTCTTTGACCAGCAAACAGAAATCGACCTTTCTCTTGCCGTCGGGAAACTTCAGCAAATGACGTGGAATCCCGAAAAGATACGCGAACATGCAATGAAATTCGATATCAACATCTTTCGGCAGCAAATGCGTGGTATACTGGAAAGTGAGGATGCCAAAACAGAATATTCATTTGGCGCTTTTTGATGTACTGCCGAAGAAAGATTCGGAAGGTTTTCGCGCGGGAAAGGTAGTAAATTTAAAGAGGAAGGAAGAAAGAAAGGAAGAAAGGCGAGAAGAAAGGACAGAAGAAATAAAAGAAGAAATAAAAGTCGAAGAACCAAGGGTATCTGTCGCAGATCAAATTGCCCGCCATGGCCCGGTCGCCGACTCCAGAGAAATTATTGCGCATGATATTGAGTCGGCATTGAAGGAGAGCAATCTCGTCGCTGATTTGGCACGAATGGGTGCAAAAATTCATCAGCCACGCCCGACCGAACGGTCGTTCGGGCAGGCACAGCCGAAGGTTTCCACGCGCCCACGCGCCATTGAGCGTCCGATTCCGGAACCTCCACTTCCGGTAAAAATCCCGAACGAACCGGATGAACACAAAGAACTCACAGATTTTTGGACAGCTCCTGCTTCTCAACAAAGCGAACCGACTGCCACGCTTGCTCGTATGCCGCATGCGCCATTTGAACCGCGTCCCCATCGGCCCATTGCTCCATTGCATCTCTCTCCTGCGGCGCGCGATGTCGAACACTGGCTCCAGCAGGTAAAAACACGAAAACGACAAACCCTACCACGTCGCATCTTTACTCGCCGCAGTATGGTGGCGATGGTTGTTGGTTTTCTGGCTATCACGGGTGTAGCCGCGGCCGCATTTGTTTCCAGTGAGCTTGTTGTCCAAAAAGAAGCTCAGGTTCTTGGCAACAGCAACAATGCGATTGCCAATCTCGAAGCCGCAAAAACGGAATTGGAAGGGCTTAATTTTATTGGCGCGGCTGATCGCTTTGCGCTTGCCTATGAAGACTTTGGAAAAGCTTCCGGCACCATCAATAACTTTGGTGCTTCGTTCCTATCGTTCCTTCCCGGTTTAGGAAAAGTAAAATCCGCCCAAAATCTCGTTCAGGCGGGACAGTATATTTCTAAAGCGGGAGAGTCGCTTTCCCGTGCATTTGATAATCTCCATACCATCAATTTTTTTGCAGAGCAGTCTATAGCCAGTCCTATAGAGGATTTTCAAGACGTGTTGAAATTTGCAGACCAGAATATTTCCAAAGCAGGAAAATTGCTCAATGGAGTGGAGACTTCTGCTATTCCGGAAGAGAAACGGTCTACCTTCGAACACTTCCGGAAACAAGTTCCCAGCTTCCAAGCATACATTGGCCAGGCGCTTGAATACACCGACTTTCTGCTTGGATTTTTCGGTAAACGTTCTCCCAAGACTTATATGGTCCTTTTGCAGAACACCAGTGAGCGACGTCCCACCGGTGGGTTTCCCGGAACGTACGCGATCATTTCTTTTGACAAGGGAATGCTAAAAAAGGTCTTTGTTGACGACATTTATAACCCCGATGGCCAAATCAAGGTTAATATGATCCCACCAGTGCCTTTGCGGCACATTACTCCGAATTGGGGATTGCGCGATGTAAATTGGTTTGCTGATTTTCCTACCTCTGCCCGTAAAATCACTGAATATTACCAATACGATGGTGGTGCCGCGCTTGACGGTGTTTTTGCGATCACCCCCACCCTTATTGCACGGCTTCTCGAAGTGATTGGTCCGATCGAGATGCCCGAGTACGGAGTTACCCTCGATGCAAAGAATTTTTTGGCTGAAATTCAGGACGAAGTTGAATACGGCGAGAACCGAATCCAGCCCAAGAAAATTGTTATTGATTTCCAGGCAATATTTTTTGAAAAGCTTGCCGAACAAAAAGACAAGGATACCTGGGTGGCAATCATGAAAATATTTGTTGATGCCCTTCAGGAAAAACATATTCTGGCGTACGTTGCGGACCAAGCTCTCCAAGAGGAAGTGTTGGAAAATGGATTGGCCGGGCAGCTCAAAAAAACTGATGGCGATTACCTCCAGGTCGCGATATCGAATGTGAAAGGCGTAAAAGCCGATGCGGTGACGGCCAATTCCATGAAATTATCGGTTGCCGACTCTACCCACGTTCTCACGATAACCCGTGCTCACAACGGAGGAGATTCCAAGTATCCGTTTTACAATAAAGAGAATTTTTCCTACATAAAAGTCTACGTTCCCAAGGGTTCACAATTTGTTCATGCAGAAGGATTTAGCAAGACGAACTACAAACCGCTCGTCAACTACAAAGACCTTGGATTTAACGAGGATCCTGATCTTGCAGCCGTGGAACGCACTATGACACATCCTGTTGAGGGAATTGATGTGTTTGAAGAGTCTGGGAAGACGGTATTTGGTTTTTGGCTCAATACAAAACCCAAGAAAGTGAACACGATGACTCTTGCCTACGAAACGCCCGTACCCGGTACTGACCGGTATGATCTCCTATGGCAAAAACAGTCCGGTAGCGAAGGGGATCAGATGCACGTGAGCATAACACCTCCGTCTCCTCTTGCTGTAAGGGGAGAGACAGAGGGAATACAGATCATTGGCAATACTGCGGTCTATGACAACGATCTCTCTCTCGACAGGGAAGTGAAAGTTGTGTTTAACTAGGTCTTGTGCACAATGTCAGAAATTTTGTAATAGTGGCCCATATTGACCACGGAAAATCGACGCTTGCCGATCGACTTTTGGAATTGACCGGTACCATCGAAAAGCGAAAAATGCAGGAGCAGTTTCTGGATACGATGGAATTGGAGCGCGAACGGGGTATTACCATTAAACTTCAGCCCGTGAGGATGCAGTACGGAGATTATATGTTGAATTTGATCGACACGCCGGGTCACGTAGACTTTACCTATGAAGTCTCACGCTCCCTGGCGGCGGTGGAGGGGGCGATTTTGTTGGTAGATGCGACCAAGGGCGTCCAAGCGCAAACTCTCGCCAATCTGCACCTGGCGCAACGCCAGGGTTTGGTGATTATTCCTGTCATCAACAAAATAGACCTTCCCAATGCAAGAGTTGCTGAAGTGGAAGAAGAAATTACGAACATTCTTGTTGTCGAGCCATCAGACATTCTCAAAATCTCTGCAAAAGAAGGAAAAGGAGTGAAAGAAGTTCTTGATGCCGTGATTTCCCAAGTTCCTCCACCCAAAAACGGCAGCGATTTTCAAGCCCTCATTTTTGACTCTGCGTTTGATACCTACAAGGGTGTTCTCGCCTATGTCCGAGTATTTGGCGGTTCTGTCAAAGGGGGAGAAAAAATTCAATTTTTTGCATCAAAAACCCAGGCAGATGTTATTGAAGTTGGGATTTTTACGCCATCATTGAAAAAAACAGAAAGCTTGTCTGCGGGGGATATTGGCTACGTTGCTACGGGACTAAAAGACCTAGGACAGGTTCGCGTCGGGGACACTATCCACTATCCACTATCCAATTCTTCTCCACTTTCCGGCTACCAAGAGCCACGTCCGGTCGTATTTGCGAGTTTTTATCCGGAGAACGGAGAAGACTATGATAATCTTCGCGATGCGCTGGGAAAACTAAAATTAACCGATGCATCACTTGTGTACGAGCCGGAGTCCTCTCCCGCTTTGGGCCGTGGTTTTCGCCTTGGGTTTTTGGGGATGCTTCATGTGGAGATTATCAGCGAACGCTTGCGCCGTGAGTTTAAGCTTTCGCTCATTATTTCGACACCTTCTGTTGAGTATCACGTCACCACAAAACGTGGTGAAAGCATGATCGTGCGATCTGCAGCGCTTCTGCCTGATCCGAGTGTCATAGAAACACTCGAAGAACCGGTGGTTGCTTTGGAACTGTTGAGTCCTGTTGCTTATCTCGGGCCATTGATGACACTTTTATCTGAATACCGAAGTGCCTACCAAGCCACAGATTATCTCACCAAGGAAATTGTCATTTTGAAATATACGGTACCTTTGGGAGAGATTATCACGGATTTTTATGATCGTCTTAAGTCGGTCAGTTCCGGCTATGCCTCCATGAGCTATGAGCCGGCGGGATACCAGGCATCTGATTTGGTGCGCCTTGATATTTTGGTGGCAGGGGATTTGGTGGAGCCGTTCTCGCGAATCGTGCCTCGTCCTGCCGCATATCATGAAGGCAAGAGAGTTATAGAAAAATTGAAAGAAGTACTTCCCCGCCAGTGGTTTGTGGTTACGCTCCAAGCCGCAATCGGCGGCAAGATCATCGCCCGGGAGACCATCAGTGCCCTACGCAAGGACGTGACGGGGTATCTCTACGGTGGTGACGTTACACGCAAGAAAAAACTGCTTGAAAAGCAGAAAAAAGGGAAGAAACGCATGCAAGCATCCGGTAAGGTGGAAATTCCCCAGACCGTATTCCTCGAAATGCTCAAAAAGTGATATGCTTTAGTATCCGAATGCTGGAATCAGCAAAAAAGTAATCATTGCCAGGATTACCAGGACGGCTACCACAATACCAAAAATACGCATGAGTATCATTGTACGGGAAAACGAGGAAAAAATAAAGGAGATACGTGAGCACAAGTTGGTTCTCGTGCCGCGTTTTGTCTTTTGGATTGCGGTGATCATTCTTTTGGGAGTATGGGACTCCCCGCAGTTCGTATTGATTGGCGTGGCGATTGTTGCGTTCCTGTCTCTTTTGATCAAGATATTTCGATGGGAGTATACCATGCTTGTACTCACGAATCAGCGCATTGTTTGCCAGGTACAAAAGGGGCTATTTTCTCGCAACACCATAGAACTCCTGTACAAAGATATCAAAGAGCTTTCCTATGCAAACCGAGGCATCGGGGGAACGATGTTCAACTATGGCGATCTCAAGCTAAGCACCGCGGCAGATGTCACGCATACGTTTGAGCATATACCTGAACCCGATCATGTAGTTGAGCTTATTGGGAAGATGCGATGATGTTGCGAACTGTGTTTCAATCAAAATGGGTGACAGCGATAGGCATTTTTGCCCTTGTGCTTTTGGGGACGATTGTTGTTCGGCGTCTTGACCCGCTGCGAGACGCGCAACTCGAAGTGCGGCAGGTGCAAGAGAAAATCAGTGAGGCCCAACAATTGCGGGAAACTATCAAGAAGAAGCAGGAGTATGCCTACAGTACTTCGTATTTGGAACGTCAGGCGCGCCTCAAGCTCAACTATAAAAAACCAGGAGAAGAAGTGGTGTATGTCTATCGCCAGGATTCCCAGGAATCACCCCAACCTATTGCCAAACCCCGCTCAAATTTGCGAGAATGGTTGGATTATCTTTGGGGAAGTGAATAGTGGATAGTGAATAGTATGCGGGTGTGGTTCAATGGTAGAACACGACCTTCCCAAGGTTGAGACGTGGGTCCGATTCCCATCACCCGCTCACTTGCTCATTGTGGCAGAATTTGCCATAATGGCACAAATGGCAACTGTTCATGAAAAGATTGTGGCAATGCTGGCAACTGTTCAGGAAATGAGGAAAATGCTCAAATCTGGGGAAAAAGCTGATGATATTGTTGCGCTTGTGGAGCAGCGATTGCGCATTTCCCAGAAGGACCTTCTGGCCACCTTCCCTCAAATAAGCTCTCGAACCATACGTCGTCGGCTGGACACCCTCATTCGGCAGAGTAGGCTTTTGCGTCGCAAAGAGGGGAAGGAAGTCTATTATCTCGCTTATCCACAAAAATGAGCTTGACCGCCGATTTTTATTCTGTTAGCATCAGTGTCAGATTTGCGGTTAGTGTACGTTATGAATAGGTAGGACAATGCTCAATATCGCATCCATATAACCCAAGGGAAGTTTTTCATTTCGCTTGGATTTTGTGTGCATAGGTGAGCTTTCGGAGAGAACATTGACAACTAAATACTAGTAGTTAGTTGTTTATGTTTCTTCAGTTGTTCGTCAGAAAATTCCATGGATTCTCCAAGAGGACCTTGTGTCGGTCGATCATGTCCGCCGAAAGGCGGGCAAGCGGAATTCATGAGATTAATAATTCTCTTCATGCCAGGTCATATGACAAGGCAGTGAGAGATACAGAAAAAATTATTTATGAGTATAGCAACTATCAGAGCAATGTCTTCCAAAAAGACCTTGCTGATCGTAGTCGCCGCGGCAGCTATCGCTGCAGTCGGAGTATTCTTTGCTCTTCAGCAAGCTGCTCCCACGCAAAGCGTTAGCGCTTTCCAGCCGGGCGACGCCGGTCTTGTAAACGGGAATCTCATTACTGCCTACAATCAGGCAGGAGACCCCGATGTTTTCGTTATTAAAGAAGTCTATCCTACGGCCACGAAGCGCGTTTTCCAAAACGAAGCGATCGGCCGCATGTATGGACAGTTCGGTTATGCGGGTATTTTCACCCCTGGCGTGATCAAGCAAGTTTCCGCATCCACTCGTGATGCGTTTACTCTTGGCTGCTATGTGAGAAATGCCGAAACGAATGATCCGAAGGTCTACTATCGTAATTCCACGGGTCCCGATACCGCTACGCTCCACTGGGTCAATGTGACCGCAGCTGAAGCGAATGCCGCAGATTCGATGTTCTTCCCCAAGACATTCGATATCAACAACGCAGAGTTCAACTTCTACGCGCAGGGAGCTGCATACACCAGTATGTCTCAAATCCCGGCCTGTACGACTGGTGGATCTGCAACTCCAGTACCGGTTCCAGGTGCGGTTTCCGCAAGCCTCTCTCCCGCCAACCCTGCTTCGGCAACGGTTACGGGTGGAGCGAGTGGTGTGGAAATGCTCCGTGTCCGCCTGACGGGAACGGGGACACTTAGCACGGTTACCTTCAAGCGCATTGGCGCAGGTTCCGCGAATGATTTCAGCAATGTATACATCTATGATGGTGCTACCCGCTTGACTTCAGGAAAATCAGTTTCCACGTCAACCGGTGAAACAACCTTCATTAGCTTGAACATTGCTGTCAACGGTTCGAAAGATCTTTCCCTCGTAGCTGACATTGCTGCCGGACAGACAGCAGGAAACGTAAACGGATTCCAGATAGCTTCCATGGGATTGGTTGCCGGTACCGTGACTGGTTTGCCGATTTCCGGCAACCTCTTTACGATGGCCGGAGCTGACAGTGGCATCCTTGATGTCGCGAAAGTGGGTTCAATCCCCAACCCCGTTGTAGGCCAGAAAGGCGCACAGTTGTCTGAATTTAGACTCACTTCCAACACGGAAGGCTCATGGGTGAAGCGTGTCACTCTCTTGCAGGGCGGTACGGTCAAGGCCTCTGACATCACCAATGTCAAGATCAAAACCGGTACGACCGAATGGAGCGGTACGGTTACCTCTACCGGCTACCTCGTCTTCGATATGGGCAGTGGATTCTTCATTGCAAAAGGCGGAGACGCAATCTTCAAGGTCTATGGAGATATGGCAGGCAAGAAGGATGAAGATGTCAATCTTTACTTCGAATATGCGTCAGATCTATGGGCGGTAGGTGACCAGTTTGGATTCGGTATGAACACCGCATCCGGCACTGCGAACAAAGGTATTGATGCCCTTGATGCGGCTTCTGAAGCGCACGACGTGACCCTCCAAGGTGGAGCTCTCACGATCGCCTTCAATGGACCGTCCGCAGGGAACATAGGTACCAATACCTCCGACACGACCCTCTTGAGAGTATCCATGACTGCAGTTTCGAACATCGAAATCCGCAAGACGGAATTGACTCTCTGTAAGGATCCTGCCGGTGACGGCTCATTTGGCAATGCCGCAGATACCGACAGCGGTTGGTCAGATATCACCGATATCAAGATGACCGATGAAGCGGCGGGAGGACTTGGTACAGTTCTTGGTCCAGAAGATGGATCAGCATTTACCACGTCTGATTCCGGCACTTGTGAGGACAGCGTGACCGGAGCTCAAAAGAGCTTCAACAATTCGTTTGTCCTTATGGGCGGAAAGACCTACAGCTTCAAAGTTACGGGTGATATCAACACTGCAAACACTGATGGTAATGGCGTTGCATTGAGCGCTGCTGATGCGATGCAGCTCTTCCTCGACAACTATGCTGATGACACTCCGGATGTGACCATCATGAAATATGATGGTACCAACACGGCAGTTGCGGATGCGGATATTGTTCCGCAATCTGACATCGGCGGAGGCATCCAGACACTCCAAGCTTCTTCGCTGACGCTTGGTTTGAGCTCGGGTGTTAATGACCAAAGCTTTGTACGTGGCACCCAGGGAATCACGGCAGTTGGTCTTACCTTCAAGTCGGCGCAAGCTTCAGACATGACGGTGACCGATCTCGTGTTGACAGGGTACTTCTCCGAAGCGGGTTCTACATTCGTAGTCGGTTCTGATACCACCACGAGTGTTGCGGATCTGGTGAGCGGCGTATCGCTCTATGAAATAGAGTCCAATACGACCATCGCCACGACCCCAACCAGCAACCAGCTTTCGAACACCACCGGTACGGTGACGTTCAATGGCTTGAACTGGAAAATCCCCGCAGGCGCTACCAAGACGCTTGGCGTAAAAGTCAACCTTGGAAGCAATGCACTTGCCGACACCGATTACTTCGCATTCGATATCAACGCGACGACGGATGTCACCGCGCTTGATAAAGATTCGCGTACGGTAAATGCCGGCAACGCCGATCCAAACAACAGCACCAGCGCTACTACCGTGGTCACCGTCCTCAACTCTGGTTCACTGGCAGTTGCGGTTGCTACGGCAACCACGCCACGTGACCACGCAGTCTACTGGGGACAAACCGGTGACTCTGCAGGTGTATGGCGCTTCACGTCAACCAATGAGGCCCAGTACCTAAAGACCCTGCAGTTCGGTGAATACGATGCAGGTGGTACCCAGGAAACGGATCTTGCGACCAACGCAAGGACTGTCTACCTTGAGTACAAGAACAAGCTCGGACAGACATTGACAGCCAGCGGAGCCTTGAGCACTGCGGGAACGACATCATTCGGATTCTCCGATGATGCGACCAGCCCCTACGTACCCAAGGACAGCAGCATGGATGTCACCATCAAGGTTGACTACAAGAACAAGACTGAAGGTGCCTCAACTGGTAAGACCTGGGACTTTGACTTCATCCCCAACACCAGCTCCGGAACTTCAATGTTCAAGGCGATTGGTGAGGGTTCAGGTGTAGTCATAGATGGTCAGGACACCGGTTTTACGGCGGCAGTCGACCAGGACACAGCAGGTACGGATATCATCATCTACCGTGTGTTCCCAGAGTTCAAGCTGATTACGCCAACCACGACGAATCTTTCGGTCGTAGATCCGATAGTCTCCTTCACGGTGACTGCCAAGGGTCTTTCCGACTCGAGAGTCTTCTTCGATGGTACAGCAGCTGGTTCTGGTTCAATCAAGTTCGCGGTGCTCGCCTCCGGGCGTGGCATCACGGCTGATCCGAACTTCACCGTCCGCAAGGGCGATGGTGTGGTCGTCGACACGGGATCCATCACTGATGCTCCGTTCGCGATCGCTGGACAGCGCGCCAGTATGACTATCGACTTCGGAACCCTGGATGTGGAAATCACGGGTGGTACTACCCAGACATTCCACGTCTACCTAGATTCGGTTTCAGACTTCAATACACCGGCTCAGTCAAACCCGGCGGTTGCAGCTGACTACTTCCAGGTACAGCTCCGAGACGATGAGAACAGTCTGGTCAACTGGGTTGATAGTTCGACGAACTCGTCGAATGACCTCGATACCCAATCAACGTCAGGGTACTTAATGTACCTGCCGATGAGCGGATATCAGTTCATCGCCCAGTAGAGAGTAGAATAGGACCTGTAGGACCAATCGGACATATAGGACCTATGGCAAACCCCCGCTTTGAAAAAAGCGGGGGTTTTGCTATGATGGGAAAGCTATGAAACGCATATTTTTGCTACTGATACTTGTCATTTTTGTGGGGGGACTCTTGATTTGGCAGTCCGAGCGCCGTACAAAGCCTTCCCAGCCTGTACCGCCCGCCGGGTATACCCTTGAAGTCTACGCCCAGAGTTTGGATGATCCGCGGGTGATAGCGTTTGATCCCCAGGGACGCATGCTGGTGAGTGAGACCTCCGCCGGACGGGTGACCCTGGTGACTCCGGATCGCAAGGTGCTCCTGGAAGAGCTTGACAATCCTCATGGTCTGGCTTTCTATGAAGATAGGTCCGATAGGTCCTATACGACCTATCTGTACGTTGCTACTACACTCGAGGTGGCGCGCTACGCCTATGATGTCGCCACTGCTACGGTGGATATTGCCAGCAAGAAAAATATTGTGGATCTTCCCAAAGGCGGCAAGCACTTCATCCGTACGATCGGCTTTGGAAAAGACTTTCGCGATGCGCCGATCATCGAAGGCTTGTCCCGCGAAAGTTTTTTGAGTCCCATCAAGCTCTATGTGAGTGTCGGTTCATCCTGCGATGCGTGTTTGGAGAACAGCTGGAAATATGCATCGATTCTGGAGTCTGATTCCAAAGGGACGTATACGGCGGAAGTGGCGGGGGGATTGCGCAACAGCGAATTTTTTACCTTCCATCCCACGACAGGGGAACTGTGGGCATCGGAGCAAAGCCGTTCCCGGTTTCCCGATGAAATCAATATCATCAAGCCGCCACTCAAGTACGGCTGGCCGTACTGCTATGGCAACCAGATGTGGGACACGACGTTTACCGAAACGACCGATCGCACGGACTTGCCGATGGACTGTACAAGAACCGAACCGCCTGTCATTGAGCTTCCGGAAAACGCCAATCCCCGTGGCATCGTCTTTTTGTCTCCCACGGAACTCCTCGTGGCCTATCAAGACAAGATCGTGCTTTTTGACGAACAGCACCAGCCGAGTGACTTTATGAACGGTTCGTTTGCCGATCTCAAGATTGACAGTCATGGCGATCTTTTCATCAGTGATGACAGCGCGGGAATTATTTACCGGGTATCGCGTCCGTAACGCGGTTCTTGCGATACTGCTTGTGTTGGTATTTCTCCAGCCCTTTTTGAGCGCGCGCCGGTTTGGTCCGGTGACGGACGAAGTACCGCACATCGCCGCCGGCTATTCCTACTGGAAGACGGAGGAAGTCACGCTCAATTCCCAGCATCCTCCGCTGGTCAAACTCCTCGCTACGATCCCCATGCTTTTTATGGATATCCGTTTTGATCCTGCCGACATGGCGCTGGGGCAGTGGCTTTTTGGGAGGAAATTTCTCTTTTCAAACGACGTTGATCGAATTCTCGCCTGGGCTCGCTTGATTCCCATGCTTCTCTCGGTGCTTCTGGGGTACTTCATCTATCGTTGGGCCAGGGAGCTTTTTAAAAATGATTGGGTGGGGATTTTGGCGCTTGGTATCTATGCGTTCATGCCCCCTATCCTCGCGCATGCCCAATTTGTGACGACGGATCTTGCTGTGGCGGCGTTCAGTTTCATCACCCTGTACTTTGTGTGGCGGCGTTCGCTGTGGGCAGGGCTATTTTTGGGGCTGGCGCTTGCGACAAAGTTTTCCGCGCTCGTACTTCTTCCTATTGTTGTCATCGCGATGGGAGTACGGTGGCGCAAGACGTTGGCGATTCTTGGCATCGCGTTTGCTTTGCTCTATGTGGTATATCTACTTCCCAGCAACCTACACTTCTACCTTGATGGCTACCGGGCGCTGTATTCTGATCGAAGTCCCGATTACCTCTATTATTTGAACGGCCATTTTTCGGATGACGGGTTTTGGTATTATTTCTTGGAAGCCTTCCTTATCAAGACGCCAATTCCGTTTTTGATCGGTCTCCTGGGGGCGGTTGTTTATTCCAGTAAGTTCAAATTCAATTGGACAACAAACGTGCTATTGTGGGGGACTCCCGTGCTGTTTCTACTCGCGACGACGCTCAAGGCTGAGCAAATTGGAGTGCGATATTTATTGCCGATGTATCCGTTTTTGATTGTTTTGGTGTCGGGTTGGATATTCAAAATTTCAAATTTTAAATTATCATTTTCCATTTTGATTTTTGCATTTTCCATTTGGTACGTCGTTGGCACTGTTCGCATGTACCCCGACTATCTTGCGTACTTCAACGAGTCTGTCGGTGGGCCACGCAACGGCTACCGGTATCTCGATGATTCGAATGTGGAATGGGGACAGGATGTAAAACGTCTGGCCACGTACCAGCGCGAGCATGCCGGTACCAAGGTCATCTCTCCGTGGGAGGCAATCGACCTGGCATACTACGGAATAGGCGACAACCAGTTTACCGCAAGCGGTGAGTGGTGGAAGGACCCGCATGGACGCTACGCGGTGAGCATATTTTATTTGATTCGTGCAAAAGCAGCCGCATTGCGCTATGGAGCTTCGGAAATTGACTGGCTTTCTCGCTTCCAGCCTGTAGATCGGATCGGCTATTCCTATTTTGTCTACGAATTATGAAATACGCCTTGCTTCTCATCGTGGTCGTTGCTGCGCTATACGGACAGACGTTTTCATTTGGCTATGTCGGTCTCGATGAAGAAGAGCTCATTGTCCAGCGGCAGGGTTTTTTGCGGAATCCGGCAAACATTCCCGTGATATTCACACACGATGTCAGCTATCCCAATAAAACTTCTCCGTACTACCGTCCAATGCTCACCCTATCGTTCATGGCGGATGCCATGATCGGCGGTACGAGCAACGTAGTGGCGCACCTTACCAATGTACTCTTGCACATCGTTGCCGTCTTGCTCCTTTGGCGATTTTTTATTGCGCTTGGCATTGAGAAGTCCAAATCATTTTTTTATTCTCTGATCTTTGCTGTCCATCCTGTTTTCTCCCAAGCTGTCGCATGGGTGCCGGGGAGAAATGACACGCTATTGGCCGTTTTCGTTCTTTCCTCGTGCATCTTTTTTCTCAAGTCTCTTCGCCTCCGTTCGTGGAAACCGCACGCGGTACACTTTGCTTTGTTTGCGCTCGCGCTGTTGACCAAGGAAACCGCGGTTGTGGTTCCGATCATCATTATAGGAATATGGCTTTGGTTTTCTGGCGTGCCGTTTTCTTGGCGGCGTTTTTGGAGCTACGCAGTGCCTTGGATGATTCTTCTTGTTATCTGGTATGCCGTTCGGGCGCATGCACTTTCTTCCATCCCGGGGAAATCTCTGTCCGCAATGTTGTCGCAGATCTTGGGCTACGCTCCCCAGGTAGTGGTCTACTTGGGAAAAATCATATTACCATTTCAGCTTTCTGTGATGCCTTCCGCAGGGGATAGTGTTATTTGGTTTGGTTTGGGGGCTCTTATCATTCTGTGTGCCCTGGTATATATCAGCAGGAAATACTTGCGATCTTCACAGGTATTCTTTGGTGCTTGCTGGTTCTTGTCGTTCTTGGTTCCATCGCTGATCAGCTATGATGATCCGTCCAGGGTGGTATTTTTTGAACATCGGCTTTACCTGCCGCTGATCGGTGTATTGCTCATATTTGCATTGCTTCCGGGGAGAGTCTGGAAAATCGGCGCACCCATCCTTGTTGGTTTTGCCGTGCTTGCTTTTTTTCATGTTCGAACATTTCGCAGTGAAATTTCTTTCTGGGAGCAGGCTGTATCGTCATCACCCAGTATGGCTCGCGCGCGCAACTCTTTGGGAGTTGCCTACGCCAATGCGGGACGCCTCGGAGATGCGTTTCAGGAATATCAAACCGCGTACCGCATGACCCCGGATGATTATTTGATCAATACCAGTTTGGGGAATGCCTATCGGTTGCGGCGAGAACCGGCGCTTGCCGAAGAGCACCTCAAAAAAGCTATTTCCATAAATCCTGCCCGCGCGCCAGCGCATCACTACCTGGGATTCCTCTATGCAACACAAAAGCGTTTTTCTGAAGCCGAGCAGGAATGGTTTCTTGCGCTTCAATACAATTCACAGTACGCTCCACCACATGAAGCTTTGGCGGTATACTATGCACAGGTAGGGCGATTTGAAGAATCCATCGTGCACATCCGCGCCATCATGGAACTGGGAGCTCCAGTTCTTCCCGAACTTATGAACATATTGCAGACACATCAACAGCCATGAAGTACGCAGTCATCATTCTCATTCTTGTCGGTGCGCTGATCTATGGTTTTAATGTAACCGGCCAGCTTTTGTGGGATGACATCGAATGGATCGCGACCAATCCTTTTGTCCACTCGTTTTCGTGGGACAATATCAAACATTGGTTCAGTGGTAATGTTTTGGAGGGAATTGGTCTCTCGAGCAATTACTACCGGCCGTTCCTCTTTGCCACATTCACCTTTAACTACGTCATGCACGGCGTACATCCTGTTGGATGGCATGTTGTAAGCAATCTAATTCATATTGCCAACGCCATCCTTCTTGTTTTCCTGTTGATGCGCCTGTTTGGCAATCGATTTCTTGCTTTTTGGGTTGGTCTGATCTTCCTCGTTCATCCGCTTCAAACCGAGGCGGTGACATACATCTCCGGCCGGGGGGATCCTCTGGCCGCGCTTTTCATGCTTTCCGCGCTGTTGCTATTCCTTCGGGGCCGGCGTGTTCTCCCGCTTGTTTTTCTTGTACTTGCGCTCTTGAGTCGAGAAACAGCAATCATGTTTCCGTTCCTCCTGATGATCGTGCTGATCGTGCAGAGTAAAGAGACATTCTGGCGCTCGCTGAAAAAATCTTTTTTTCAAGCATTGCCGTATGTTGGCGTTGTCACCGCCTATGGCATATTGCGTCTTACGGTGCTGAACTTTGACAACACGCTCAATTTTTTCTCTTCCGCTGTTTCCAATCCCTACACGCAAAGTGTATTCGTCCGCCTGATTACCTTCTTGAGCATCCTGCCGACCTATGGCCGGCTTCTTCTGGTTCCCCTTGGTCTCCATATGGACCGTGCGCCGGCCGTATATACGTCGCTGACGTTCTGGGAAGTGTGGGTGCCCCTGGTGGTGCTTCTGGGGCTCCTGTATGTGACCTATACGACCTATAGGTCTCATAGGACCTATGCTGGGGTTCTGTTTTTTGGCATTGCATGGTTTTTTGCGGCGATCAGTCCCATGAGCGGCATCACGCCTATCAATGCGATCATGTACGAGCACTGGCTCTACGTTCCACTCATTGGACCGTTTACGATTATCGTATATTTTCTTTCGCGCATTTCCTACCGCAAAGCGGTCATTGCCGTTCTTGTATTACTTACGGCTTGGTTTTCGTACCTTGCGATCCAACGCAATAGAATTTGGTCGAATCCAATTGCGCTGTTTGAAGATATCTTGCGCTATGAGCCCATGAGTGCGCGGGCGCTGACCAATGCCGCGAACCTCTACTTTGAACAGGGTGATACCGCAATGGCCGAGGCCTACTACCGACGTGCCATCGCCACCAATACCTCATTTCCCCAAGCTTACTACAATCTTGCTCGGCTCCACCGCGAGCAGGGGAGATACACAGAAACGCTGCCCTTGCTCCGCCGTGCGCTTGATCTGGATCCAGGTTTTTTCTACGCCTACCAGGAGCTTGCCATCGTTTATGCGCATGAGGGGGATTTCATCCGGTCCCGCGATGCGCTTCTTGCGCTACGCGAACTGCGTCCTCAAGACCCGCGCGTGTATTTGAATTTGGGCAAAGTTGAACAGGCCCTGGGAAACACTCGTGAGGCGATACGCTGGTTGACTGCAGGATTACCGCTCTCGGAAAGTGATCTTGAGGCGCACCAGGAAATCCAAGCACTTCTTGACCAACTTGCCAAAAAACGGTAGTCTTGCAGATACTACCATGAAGAAAAACATCTTATTTGTCCTTATATTAGTGGTTATTATTCTCGGAGGGGCGTTTGTCGTGTGGAACAATAGACAGTCCGCTCAACCGAACCCTTCTCCGTCAAGTAGTGCTATCGCACCGACGCCCTCTCCCAGCGGGGCGGACATTACCCAGTTTACGAAACCGGCCAGCTGTCAGCTTTCCGGATCCATTGATTTTTTGCAAAAAAATATCTTTCGTTCCAACGACGCTCTGTTCCGATATCAGGGCATTGACAATGAGGCGCGTTTGATCACCTGGACGGTCAGTCCAACCGATGAGTTTTCGATCGGCCCGAACATTTTTGCAAACCTTGATATTCCGGACGGCAGTCGTTCGCTTACGATTTCTCTTCCCGCCGAACCAAAAGCTCGCCAGTATACATTGACCGCTCGTATCTCCTATGGTCGCTGGGTCAATAACACCGTCGTTGTAAAAGAAGCACGATGCTCCGGTTCAATCCCCGTATATCTTCGCTATTAGCGCTCTCTGCAAGCCTCATACTATCATTTGCGCTGTTTGGCAACGGCATAAAAGGAGATTATGTTTTTGACGACAAAATAGTCATTCTGGGCAATCCGCATTTGGAAGAGCGTCCGCCGAGTCTTATAGACATCTTTAGCGATTCCTACCATGCATACCAGCCGACGACCGGTTTGTATCGGCCGCTGACGATCGCAAGCTTTGCACTGAACACGTATATGTTCGGAACGTCGCCGGTGAGTTTTCATGTGTTCAATATCATCCTCCACGCTCTTGTGGGGTTCATGATCTATGTAATCGTCGGAAGTCTTGCCGATATGCGCACGGCCGTGGTAAGCGCGCTCCTGTTTCTGTTCCTTCCCATCCATGTCGAAGATGTTACGTCCTTGGTGGGTCGCGCGGAGCTTTTGGCGCTTTTGTTTTCGCTTGTAGCGCTGTATGCGGTCATGCGCGGAAAGTATCATTGGGGGGCGCTGGCGTTTCTTTTGGGGCTTTTCAGCAAGGAATCCGCGATCGCATTCATTCCGATTTGGCTTTCCTGGGAATATTTTTTCAACAAACAAACGATTCGCACAATCCTCAAGCGATTTTTGATTATGCTTCCTGCAATCAGTATATATGCGGTGCTCCGTTATCTAGCTTTGGGGAAATATGTTCTTGCCAACGATGCCACGGCCGTCTACAATCCGCTCAAATTTGCTCCTTTTTTTGATACACTGTGGACCAGCGGCAAAATCGCTTTTCTCTATATTCAAAAAATGTTGGTGCCCACGGTTTTTTCTTCGGATTATTCGTTCAACCAGATTCCCGTCGTCCACAATCCCTTTAGCTCCTGGCAGGCCCTGCTCGGATTGACGATACTCGCGGGACTTGTGTGGATTGCCGTAAAAAAGCGGCGTTCGCTTGTTGGATGGTCTGCCGTAGTGTTTCTTGCTTTTTATTTCATCATATCAAATCTTATTTTCAAAACCGGTACCATCATGGCGGAGCGTTTGGTATATGCCGCATCGCTTGGTCTGGTGATGTTATTGGCGCTGTGTATAGAGCATCTCCGAAAAAAAATCGGTCATGAAAAGGTCATCTATGGCGCTTTGACAATTATGTTGATTTTCTATGGATACAAAACTATCAATCGCAATTCTGTTTGGATCAGCGAGGAACGGCTTTTTGCGTCTGCCGTTGTCGTGGCTCCGGAGAGTGTTGTGAACCGCACCAACCTTGCCTATCTTCGCTATGTCCAAAAAGATCTTGAGGGCGCAAAGACGGAAAGCGAAGGAGTGTTGGCTATCGCTCCCGACCATGTGCCCGCTCTCAACCTGGCCGCGCAATCAAACAAAAAGCTTGGCAACCCCAAGGTTGCAGAAGATTACTGGAAGCGTGCCATTGAGCTCCGTCCAGATTATGTCCGCGGATATTTGGGATTGGGTGTGTTATACTACGAAAATGGTCACTTTCCGGACGCAGAGCTCATTCTTACCAAGGCGGTAAATATTTTCCCGCGCTGGAGTGAGGTGCTGTTTCTCTCGCTGACCAAAACGGCGCTAAAGAAATACGATGAGGCGATTGCGATTGTTATTCAGCACTTCGGAGAAGATCCGGAGCGACCGGACCTCATCTTTGCTCTCGGCGTAGCCTACTACAAAAAAGGCGACCGCGAGCATGCCATGAAGTACCTGCGCAAGGTCCAAAATCCCAACCTTACCCAAGAGCAATTTTTACAAACCATTGAAAAAAACACTATTTTTCTCATTACTGATCTGTAGTGCGATTGTAGCGATCTACGCGCAAACGCTGAAGTTTGATTTTGTGTCCCTGGACGAGGAGGATCACCTTGCCAACCGCCAGTATTTTCTCTCATCAGTAAAAAATATTCCGGAAGCTTTTCAGCACAACACCTACTATCCCAATGGAACATCGCAATACTACCGGCCCCTGCACACGATTTCCTTTATGCTCGATGCGATCGGCGACATCACTCCGTCAAAATCCCACGCCATCAACATCGTTCTCCACATGGGTGCGGCGTTGCTGCTGTTTTGGTTCATGCGGGAGCTGGGGATTGGAAAAACGGCTTCATTTTTTCTCGCACTGCTCTTCGCGGTACACCCGATCGGCAGTCGAATCGTGGGATGGGTGCCGGGGCGGAATGACGCCACGTTTGCTATATTTGCGATAGCCTCGTGTATCGCGTATCTCCGATGGGTGGCTCATCCCGAGCGCTGGTGGCTCATGGCGGTGCACCTGGTGCTGTTTTTTGCAGCTTTCTTGAGCAAGGAATTGGGCATCGTTTTGCCTATTCTGTACGTGCTCATGCCTCGCAATTATGTTGTATCTCGAAAACACGTTGGTCTGGTGGCCGGCGGTTGGATTCTTATCGTCATTTTCTGGTGGCTCATGAGATCCGAAGCACTTGCGGGAACGGTTGTTACCGCGTGGAACGATTTGTTGCTGGGACTTTTTCCCAATACCGTTGCCATTCCTTTCTATCTCCAGATTTCTTCGTTGCCGCTCCATCCGTCCGTTATGCCGACGATGCAGGATGCGCTTCATTGGCTACCCATTGTCGTCAGCGGAGCTTTTATTGCCATACTCATCGTGCTTGGGAAGCGATTTCAACCCCGCAGTAATTTGCTTCTCTTTGGTATTGCCTGGTTTCTCCTATTTCTTCTTCCTTCTCTTGCGGGGTATGGATCGGATATCCGTCTGGTGCTATTTGAACACCGAGCCTATGTTCCGCTCATGGGACTGCTGTTTATTGCCGCCGCTTTTCCCTGGGGCCGCATGATTCCTTTCTCCCGTTCCCGTCGCTTCATCCTTGCGGGAGCTGTAGTTGCCGTGTATGGTGTTTTTGCCTTTTTGGGAACTCGTGATTTTCGGGATGCTTTGACATTTTGGGAAAAAGCAGTAGCGCAAGCGCCCGACTACGCCGGATCACATAAAGGGCTGGGAACGGTGTATGTCAACAGAGGACGTTTTGATGATGCCGTGAACGAGTTTCAAAAAGCGCTCGAACTGAATCCGACAGAAAAACGCGTACACAACAACCTCGGCATTATTTACCTGAACCAACGGCGGGTGCAGGAGGCGGAAATGGAATTTCTCTCGGAGCTTGACGTAAACCCCGGCTATGCGATCACCTACAACAACCTCGGGTTTGTGTACGCCACGCAGAAGCGATTTGCAGACGCGGAAAAAGCATGGCTTACGGCGCTGGTGTTCGATCCCTGGTATGCCGCTCCGCACCAGGGCCTGGCTATTATCTATGCCATTGCAAACAATAAAGAGCAGTCCTTGGCCCACATTGAGGCGCTCGTGAAGCTTGGTGCCCCGCTTTCTCCGGATATACAGAAGATCTATGAAAGTTACCGGTAGCAAGTATCTCTTGGTGGGTTTGGCTGTTTCGTTTGCGCTTTTCAGCAACGGAATACGGGGAGACTTTGTTTTTGATGACGCGATCGTCATTGTTGGCAATCCCATTATTGAGCGGGGGATTTCCGGGGTGGTTGAGGCCTTCCGGTCACCCTACCACGCTTACCAACCCAAGACAGGCCTTTATCGTCCGCTTACGATTTTTTCTTATTCGCTGAATTACGCTATATTCGGCACTTCACCGGTGAGCTTTCATGTGGTTAACATTGTTCTGCATGGGCTCGTTGGGTTTTTTATTTTCTTGGTCCTTCAACAGATTGGTGGCAAGCGCGCGGCTATTCTTGGCATGTTGCTGTTCCTCGCGTTTCCCATTCATGTCGAGGACGTGACGTCTATCGTAGGCCGTGCTGAACTCCTCGCCCTGCTGTTTGTTCTTGCGGCTTTGTATAGTGCCATGCGACATCGGTACATCCTTGCATCCTGTATGTTTTTGCTCGGCATCTTGAGTAAAGAATCCGCGATCGTATTTTTGCCAATGTGGCTTGCGTGGGAATACTTCTTTAACAAACAAACGATTCGCACCATCCTCAAGCGATTTTTGATTATGATTCTTGCAATAAGTATGTATGCGGTGCTCCGCTATCTGGCACTGGGGGAATATTTTCTCGCCAACGATGCCACTCCCACGTACAACGCTCTCAAATTCGCTACCATTCCCCAAACCCTATGGACATCAGGGAAGATTTTTTTTCTGTATCTGCAAAAAACGTTGTTCCCGACGGTTTTTTCGCCCGACTATTCGCTTTTCCAGATACCGTTGCTCAACAGTCCTCTGGCGTCATGGGAGTCGATCGTGGGAATAGTGCTACTTGTCGGCTGTATCGTGATTGCATGGCGAAATCGGCGTTCTCCCTTGGGGTGGTTTGTTCTATTCTTTTTGAGTTCCTACTTTATTATTTCCAATCTTGTTTTCAAAACCGGCACAATCATGGCCGAGCGCATTCTGTATCCAGCCACCTTTGGCCTTGCGGCGATGACTGCGTATGGCATCGAGTGGTTGAGACAGAAATGGGGGCATGAGAAGGTGATCTATGCGAGTGTAACTCTTCTACTCCTTTTCTATGGCTTCAAAACAATCCAGCACAACCGTGACTGGATCAGCGAAACTAATCTTTTTCAACGAGCCTATGCTTCCGCGCCGTTGAGTATTCCCAATAGGGTAAACCATGCATATTTGGCGTATCGAGATAACAACTATGCGCGTGCTGTTGATGAACTGGAAGCGACGTTGACCGTTGTGCCCGATCATGTCCCCGCCTTGCATCTTGCGGGGCAAGCATATAAAAAAATGGGCAACGTGGGTAAGGCAGAGGAGTATTGGAAAAAAGCAGTTGCATTGCAACCCGACTATCTTGCCGCTTACCTTGGTCTGGGAATGCTGTATTATGAGCAGGGGCATTTTGCGTCCGCGGAGGCGGCGCTTGATGACGCGGTGGCCGTCTTTCCTCGTTCTAGCGAAGTCGCCTATCTTTCATTGGCAAAGACCGGTCTCAAAAAATATGACGAAGCGATTTCGATTGTGGAGAACTATTTTGGAAAAAATCCCGGCCAGGTTGAATTGCGTCTTGCTCTTGGCATCGCCTGGTACAAAAAGGGCGACAAGGAGCGGGCATCGGAATACATCAGCGCTGATTATTTTCCCACGATTGAGAAAAATTCGATCTTTCGAATCATTGACCTATAGGAGAGCTTCGATATCACGGACCATTTTTTTTAAATCAAATCGGTGCAAGATCGTTTGGTGTCCTTGAATGGCGAATTCTTGGCGCAGGCGGTCGTTGTCCATCAGTTTAAATATGGCATCGGCAATCCGTTCCGGTTTTTTGGGTTCGACGAGAAAACCATTGACCCCATCCTGAATCATTTCGGGTGCCGCACCTACACGCGTCGCGACGATGGGAACCTTGGCCGCCATGGCTTCCAGAAGCGCCCAAGAAAAACCCTCTTTGACCGAAGACGAAACATATACATCAAAGGCACGCAGGAAGCGTGAGGCGTTCGGTGTATCGCTCAAGATTTTTACGAGGTAGCGGTTATGCCGGGGAAGATACTCCAAGCCTTTAGCGGGATATGGGTTGGCGATAGTTCCCACGACAAAGGCATCGGCAGGAAGGTCAAGCTTTGTCCGCGCTTCGTCCCGCGGCAAAAATTCCATCTTATACACATCAAGCCCGTTGTGAATCACGAGGAGTTTTTCGCGCGGCTTGATGCCATAGCGAATCGCTTGTTGGTAGTCGTGGTCGTTGTTGAGAATGATGATGTCCCGCCATCGGGCGAGCAGTTGTTCCACAAACCGCATCAGCGGCCGCCACCAGGGCTTGGGATCGTTGAAAGACCATCCTCCGATGCGATACACCACACGTGCTTTTGTTCCTATGGCTGCAAGAGTACCCCATCCGCCCGCCACCGAACTCATGAGAAATAACGTATCGGGTTTGAAATCTGCAATCGCTTTTCGTATCTTGAAAAAGTTTTTTTCATGGAGGACCTCGTACGAAAATCGCGACCGGTCAATGCGGCTTTCCAGTTCTCGAAGAAACGTTTGCGCCCCCCCGATGCCTCCCTGACTGATAACAAAGAGTATCTTCTTCACCTTGAAAAAATACAACAAAAATGATATTTTATCAAGTATGCGCGTTCTTATTCTTACCACGGAATACCTTCCCAAAATTGGTGGTTCTGAACTGGCAATTAAGAATCTTACCAAGCGATTGCCCCAGGTGCAGTTTACTATTATTTCTGGAGGATGGAAGTGGCTTTTGCCAATTATTGGCTTTCTTCGTGCGCTTCGCTATGATTTTGATATCATTCACGTATTTCAGGCGTCGTATGCAGGAGGCGCTGGAGTGTTGTTAAAGTTATTTCACCCCAAAACCCCATTCATCGTTTCTCTTCAGGAAGGCAAGCAACTTGAGAAGCAAAGTTTTTTTGTCAGATTTTTTCGTTCCGTTATTCTTCGGAACGCCGATGTGATAACCGCGATCAGCAGTCACTTGCTGAACTATGCAAATAGTATCAACCCCAAAGCCGCTCGTGTTTTGCTTCCCAACGGAGTGGACGTGCGCAATTTTTCTCATACCGGTTCCGAATATATCGTGACTTCATCTCGATTAGTTGAAAAAAATGGCATCGACACGCTTATTCAAGCCATGGTATTCTTGCCAGGGGAGCGGCTCCATATCATCGGCGATGGACCGATGCGCAAACAGCTTGAATCATTGGCAAAGCGACTTGGTGTTGCAGATCGCGTGCGATTCATAGGCGCGGTCCTATATGATGATTTGCCTCCCCACCTCGCTTCCGCTTCCGTTTTCGTTCGCCCTTCTCGATCAGAGGGCTTGGGTATTGCGTTTTTGGATGCTATGGCTGCCGGCGTTCCCATTGTGGGGACACCGGTTGGCGGTATTCCTGATTTTTTGAAAGATCGTGAAACGGGGCTTTTTTGCAAGCCAGAAGATCCGCAATCGGTGGCACATGCTGTCCGAGAAATTATTGAAAACAACGAGTTGAGAAAAAACATAACCGATCGAGCGAGAAGTTTGGTTGAGGAAAAATACAATTGGGACATGTTAGCCAAAAAATACTATGAAATTATCCGTCATTATTCCCGTATATAACGAGCGCAAAACGCTTGGCCATGTTATCAGCGCCGTCAAATCGGTTCTCTTGGATGTGGAAAAAGAAATCATCATCGTCAATGACGGATCCACTGACGGTCCTGTACCGGAAGCGACCATTACATTTGAACAGAATCGGGGCAAGGGAGCAGCTCTGCGTGCAGGATTTGCAAAAGCGACCGGTGACATCATCCTCATTCAAGATGGTGATTTGGAATATGATCCGCGTGAATACCAGTCGTTGATCCAACCCATTCTGGATGGCAAGGCCGATGTTGTCTATGGATCAAGACTTGTTACACATCACCCGCATCGTGTACTTTACAATCACCACTATCTGGCGAACAAATTTCTAACCTCGTTTTCTAATCTTTTTTCCAACCTCAATCTTTCCGATATGGAGACATGCTACAAAGTTTTTTCCAGATCAGCTTTGGATGATATCAAGCCGTGTTTAACGGCGAATCGCTTTGGAATAGAGATAGAACTGACGGCGCAGATCTCCAAGCACCATCTGCGCGTATATGAAGTCGGTATTTCCTATAGCGGGCGTACGTATGAAGAAGGAAAAAAAATAGGATGGAAGGATGGTGTGGCAGCGCTCTGGCACATCATTCGATATAACGTATTCCGCCGTTCATGAATCCCGTTAGAAGTTGCCCTAACGGGTTACAAACCACACAATGTCGAATATCAACATTACCATACAACTTCTAACGGGATGAAAAAAATCCTCATTGCAACCGGCATCTTTCCTCCGGATATTGGCGGGCCTGCGACGTATGCAAAACTCCTGGCGGATCATTTTGGCGATGACGTTCATGTCATGACATACACGGCTGGTTTGCGAAAAATTCCCTGGCCGTTGCGGCAAGTGATATTTTTTTTCCGCCTTTGGCGAGCAAGTCGGGACGTCGACGTAATATACTCGTTGAGTCCTCTGGGCACGGGTATTGCGGCAGCTTTACTAGGTAAGCCATTTGTAGTTCGTGTTGCGGGGGATCGTGCCTGGGAGGATGCGGTGAACAGAGGAAAAACTCAATTGTTGTTGGATGATTTTCAGAATCTCAAAAAACGTGGCCGTAAGCATCGTCTGCAAGTTTGGGTGTGCCTCAAAGCCAAGAGGGTCGTCGTTCCGTCATCCTATCTTGCTGGCATAGTGGTTGGTTGGGGGATACCCAGAGAAAAAATCACTATCGTCGCCAACTCCGCCGACTTAGTGGTTCAACCACTAAGTAAAGAAGAAGCCCGGAAAGAACTTGGGCTTCAGGGCAACGTGATTATCTCGGTCGGGCGCCTTGTTCCCTGGAAGGGGTTTCGCATGCTCATCAAGATTGTGCCGCAATTTTTGGAAATCAATCCCTTTTTTCGGTTGGTGATTGTCGGCGACGGCCCGGATCGGACATTACTGGAGACGATGATACACAATTTGAACCTTCAGAAAAAAGTTCACCTCGTGGGGAAAAAATCGCATGAAGAACTCATTCGCTACCTGCAAGCATCAGAAATCATGATTCTCAACAGCGGCTATGAAGGATTTTCGCATCAACTTCTCGAGGCAATGATGATCGGAGTTCCTGTCATTGCCTCGAACATGGGTGGAAACCGTGAACTCGTTCGGCAGGGCGAAAATGGTTTTATGGTAAAGTACAATGACGAGTTCAACTTGGTCGAGGCAGTAAAAACCTTGTGGGCCAGTCCTGAGCTTCGCACAAAATTTACTGTCGAAGGCAAAAAAACCGCCGCACAGTACACTCCGGAGCGCACTGTGCGTGAGACGAAAGCCGTACTTGATACGATATGAATCTTCTCATGATTTCAGGAAAGGGAGCAATTGAGACTGCGCGGGGAAAGCGCAATGCGTTTTATAATACCCTGGAAGAGCTGCACAAGTATTTTGACCGGATCGATGTTGTTTGTTCAGAACAGGGAAGCCTTTTCGGCAATGTGTTTTTTCATGCTCAAGTTCCTGAGAAAGAGTTTGATGTTATGACGGTGCATGAATATGCGCCGTTTCGCAACGGACGCATGGCGAATCAATTTTGGAAAAAAACAAAGACACCGATGATATTTGAAATCATGCATATTCCCGGTTTGCCCAAAGCGGGGAACTTGCGAGAGCACATCGCTCATCTCATGACACGCTGGTATATAAAGTATGATGTCCGTAATGCAAAAGCAGTTCGGGTAATCAACAAGCAAGTAGGCGATTGGCTCGCACAACGCGGCGTCCCGAGAGAAAAAATTCACGTGGTGTCGGCCATGTATATAGATTTAGATATTTTTAAAAATTTAAATATAGAAAAGAAATACGAAGTGATCTATGTTGGCCGCCGGGCAAAAAATAAGGGGATCGAACTATTCGAAAAAGCAGGGCAGGGTTTTAAGACGCTGATTGTTGATGGCTGGGCGAAGGATGCGCATGAAGTGGCGACTCTAATCAACCAATCAAAGGTGTTAGTGATGCCTTCCTACAATGAAGGCGGCCCGCGCGTGGTGCTTGAGGCCTTTGCCTGCAACGTACCTGTTCTCGCCACGCCCGTTGGCATAGTGCCGGAAGTCGTTTCTCCGGAATTTATCATCGACTGGTCGCCGCGTCGGATCGGAAAAAAAATCAAAGCGGTTTTGGATGGCACGTTGCAGTTTATAAAACCGGATTTGTCGCGATTCGAAAAAAAAGAAGCAATAAAAACATATGCGGAATTTATTGATCATCACGCAAAAAGTTGATCCAAACGACCAGCTACTTGGTTTTTTCGTCGATTGGATAAAAGAGTTTAAAAACTATTATTACGTTGATGTGGTTGCGTTACGCACGCCCAAGAAAAATTGGCTTGGTCTGACGTGGAATATTTTTTGGGAGGTGCCAAAACATGATGCCGTGTTCGTGCATATGGCTCCGATGTTTGCCATTCTCGCGGCTCCCTGGGCTCGATTATGGGGAAAGCGTATTGCGTTGTGGTACACGCACGGTGCGGTTACATGGAAACTCCGTCTTGCTGAAAAACTTGTCCACGTGATTTTCACCGCGTCGCCGGAAAGCTGTCGCCTAAAATCAAAAAAAATCATTATCACCGGCCATGGCATTGATACGGAATTTTTTAAACCATGAAACTTCTCACTGTGGGCAGGATCGCTCCTGTCAAAAATTACGATATACTGATCCGAGCCGCCAAACTTCTCACGATTGATTTTTCTGTTACCGTTGTTGGGGAAGCAGCATTGGAAGAGGATAAAGCATACGAACAGCGGATTCGTGCCGAAGGTGGATTTCATTTTGTTGGTAAAAAAAACCACCGCGAACTTCCTGACATCTATCGTTCACATGATCTTTTTGTTCACATGAGCGGGACGGGGAGTTTGGACAAAACACTTCTGGAAGCAATGGCGTGCGGTATGAAGGTGCTTAGCTGCAACGATGCGGCCAAGGCTTTTTTACCAAGTGAATTGATATTTGAGAATGCCGATGATCTTGCGAATAAAATCCAGAACTATCATACCAATTTTGACGGCAGAACCTATGTGCTCGAACATCATGATTTGAAAAAACTTATTGCACATATCTCCTCACTATTATGAGAGTACTCTATTTCGGAACCTATAATCCGCAGTACGGACGCAATTGGGTGCTGATCAAAGGTTTGAAACAAAACGGCGTTGAAGTCATTGAAATGCGTCGCAAACCCCAACGGGGTGTTTTACTCCTGTTGTTAATCGACTATCTTCGCATGCGACCTAAATTTGACGCCATGGTGGTGGGATTTTCTGGACAGGAAGTGATGTTTTTGGCGAGACTTCTGACACGCAAGCCCATCATTTTTGATATTTTTACTTCGCATTACGGCGGCTACGTCTTGAATAGAAAAAGATTTTCACCGCATAGCTTGCGCGCAACGTGGCTGCGTTTTTTAGATCGATGGTCCTGCAAACTTGCCGATCGGGTCCTGGTTGAATCAAATGCGTATCGAGATTTTTTTGTAAAAGAATATCACCTTCCGGTAGAAAAGTTCCGGAGAATTTGGGTGGGAGCTAATGATGATTTTTTCCATGTTTAACATTTTATTTTTTGGAACCTTTGTACCCGTTCAGGGCACCAAACACATGGTGGAAGCCGCGAAACTCCTTGAACATGAAGAGGTACGGTTTTTGTTTGCGGGAGATGGACAGGAACAGTCACAGGCCGTCGCACTTGCGAAGCAGCTCGATCTTCGGAATGTAGTGTTTTGTGGTATGCTGGACCGTGAGCGTTTGCGGGAAGAAATCGCCAAGGCCGATGTAGTTTTGGGCAATGTGGGTGATACGCCACTGTCGCCTTTGGTGATTTCCAACAAAGTATTTGAGGCGCTCGCCATGGGGAAAGCTGTCGTTACCGCCGATATGCCAGCCAATCGTGAACTGTTTGGTGACGAGGATGTCCTGATGGTGCCCGTGGCAAATCCCGAAGCTCTAGCGGCAGCCATCTTGAAACTCAAAAACGATCCCGTACTCCGCGAACGCGTTGCCAGTCGGGGCCATAAAAAGTTTTTACATACAGCTACTCCGTCGGTGCTTGGAAATGAGCTGAAGCAAATAATTCAAGAACTACTATGAACATCGTTGCCATCGGCTATCCCTTCTCGCGACCCAATAACCGCACCACCCTTACCGGTCCGGAGACGTTTTTCATCGTGCCCAAGGTTTGGAAAATCAAAAAGGGAAAAGCGGAATATCGAACGGCCGAACATGACCATATCATGACCACGTCGGCCTTGTTTCATCACTCCGGTTATCCGTTCATTGGGGGTTTGCTCAAAGGCTGGATGCCCTTGTTGCCTTTGTATTTGTGGAGATTAAAAAAACGCCACGGCATTGAGTTGGTATTTGACGCGCATGAACCGAATTTGTTAACAACATTGTACAATGGGTTTTTTTGTAAACTACTGGGACTGAAACACGTTGTATTCAGCTGGCAAAATGTCGCACTGCGTCACCGCTGGCTCATTAAGATAAATTTGTGGTTTGCCGACGGTGTAGTGTGTGGCAATCAGAAATGCCTGAATTTGTTTAAACAAATAACCCAAAAACCACTTACAGTAATTCCTTTGGCGGGTTTGGATCCGGATTTCTGGCAACCCAAGCCGCGGCAAGAACGATCTACCGTCACGTTCTTATTTGTGGGCGCGATTGATTATCGTAAAGGCGTACACCTGCTCGTGGAGGCTTTTCAAAAAATTCCCCATGCAAAGTTGGTTCTTGTAGGCTCAGGAAGCTATGAAAAAAATATTCATCATCCCATTATACCTTGGGCTGATCATCCAACACTCATGAAACTCTACCAAGAAGCGGATGTTTTTGTGTATCCGAGCATTTCGCATGGGGGGTGGGAGGAGCAGTTTGGCTACTCCATGGCTGAAGCAAGCCTCATGGAGCTTCCGGTCATTTCTACACATACCGGATCAATTGACGAAATAGTTGTTGATGGATCTTCGGGAATATTGGTTGAATCGGAACATAGTGAAAAACTGGCGGAAGCAATGATGAAGCTTGCGACAGATGAAGATTTGCGACGGCGAATGGGATCCGCCGGTAGAACTCATATATTGCAACACTACGCGAATTCTATAGTCGCAAAAAAATTCCATGACTTTTTTAAAACTCTCTAGTATTTCTTTTTTTTGTCCCGCCTACCATGATTCGGGCAATCTCCCCAAGCTTATTCCCGAAGTGGTCACCTTTCTTTCCTCGGTGACGGACGTGTTCGAAGTCATCATCGTTGAAGACGGAAGTCCCGATGATACGGGTCGCGTGGCGGATGATTTGGCTCGTCAATATTCGCAGGTTCGCGTCATCCATCATCCAAAAAATCTTGGCTATGGGGCGGCGCTACGCAGTGGATTTCAGGCAGCCCGCTATGATTTTATCATGTACACTGATGGTGATCGGCAATATGACGTCAACGAATTTAAGCCGTATCTTTCACTTTTGGCAAAGTATGATGTCATATCCGGATACGCGATTTCCAAAAACGTGTCTTTACGACGCAGACTCCAGTCCTGGACCTACAATGTACTTTTGCTTGCTCTCTTTTGGGTCTGGTATCGGGATGCAAATTGTTCCATGAAAGTGTACAGGCGTCACGTGCTTGATACTATTAAAATACAATCCACCAGCGCATTTATCGACGGAGAGATGCTGATCAAGACAAAGCGGGCGGGTTTTCACATCGGGTGGTTTCCTGTGCATCACCTTCCCCGTATGACCGGCATCGCTTCAGGTTCAAATATCACGGTGATTGCCGATACAATACGCGATATGATACTGTTCAGGATAGGTCTTTTATGAAGCAAAAAACCATACTTATTACCGGAGCTGGCGGCATGCTGGGCGACGCGATGGTGCGACAGTTTTCGGATGCATGGAAGGTGGTTGCCGTGGACAGAGATCTTGACGTGACACGAAGCGTAGATGTGGAAAAATATATAAAAAAGATCAAACCTCACGCCATAGCGCATTTAGCCGCCATGACTGATTTGGAATATTGCGAATCGCACCCCGCCGAAGCGTATGCCACAAATGCGCTGGGAGTCGCCAATGTCGTGGATTGTGCTCAACGTTTGGATATTCCCGTTATTTTCATATCTACCGCCCGGATTTTTAATGGAAAAAAAATATTTCACGAACACGATGCGGCTGATCCTATCGGAGTATACGGACAGTCAAAATACGCCGGTGAAATCATTGCACGCTCGTATTCAAAGTCGATCATTATTCGCGCCGGCTGGATGGTGGGCGGGGGACCAACGAAAGACAAAAAATTTGTGAATAAAATCATTCAACGCGTTAATGCGGGAGATGTGGAATTGAAGATTGTCGAAGATGCGCTGGGGAGTATTTCCTACACCTACGATGTGGCAAGTACCGCCGAGTATCTTCTTACCCGCAAAGCCTATGGCATCTATCATTGCGTGTGCGATGGGGGAGCAACACGTTTTGAAATTGCGGAATTTGTGATGAAGGAATTGGGACTTGCAAAAAAGGTGCGTATTGCGCGCGTTGATTCGGGGCATTGGAAGAAGGAATATTTTTCTCCGCGCCCGGCCTCTGAACGGCTCGCAAATACGATTTTGAAAAAAATGAACCCAAGCCTGACCCGCCCCTGGCGGAAGGCTCTTTCAGACTACCTGAAACGATTTCAGTGGCTTGACAGGTAGTTATATAAGTGCTTTGATGTAGTACGAAGGAGGGCTCCCGATGGGTGGGACCGTCATTTATGTTCCCGCCTACAACCTTTCGTGGCGGGAGTGGAAACAAGGGCACCCAGCCCTTTCAGCAATGGGTAGTGCCTGCTGGTCGCAGGCCCTCGAACTTCTCAAATCCGGCCGAGCAAGCCGGATCGTCTGTGCCAATGCCCTGGAGGAGTATTGGCAGACGGAAGCAGAACTCCGGTTCCAGATGGCCGATGCTCGCGGAATCTCGCGCGACAGCATCGTGCCACGAGGACCGGTAACAAGCACTCGCGACGAAGTCCGGCTCGTGAAGCCGGAACTCGAGGGTGCGGCCCGTATCATCGTGGTTGCCGACCACGACCACATGGCGCGGGTTCTGAAAACGCTTCGGGAGATCCTTTCCGGAGTTGAGCTGGATCCGGTCTCGACGAGGCCGGAGCGGTACGACCCGCTTCTGGAAACCAGCTGGATCAAGCTGGTGACGAGCGCGGGACTGCCGTGGAGGTTGCGAAACTTCCTCCTCACCTGGTTCGCATGAGTCCCGGTCGCGCGTTGCGCGGCCGGGCTCGTTGTTTTTTATACACCTAGTAGGGTATAGTAGATTATTCATATGCAACGACATCATTTGATATTACTATTGATTTTTGTGGGTTTTTTGCTTCTGGCCATTCCTGCCACGGGTTTGATTTACCATCAGGATGAGTATAGCTGGATCATGCAGTTTGATGGGACGGATCACTCAAAGCCCATCCACCCGCCTCTGTATTTGTTTTTGGGTAAGACCGTTGGGAGTGTCATCGGTTTTGACAATTTGCGCTGGCTGACCGTGCCATTCGCGATCGCGAATGTTATTTTGGTTTACGCGATTGCGTATGCGTTGTCGGAGCGTAGGTCAGTGGGGTTGGCGGCCGCGGGACTTTTTGCGTTCAATGCCTATAGCATTCTTGGTGCTACGATGATAGATATCGACGGAGCACTTTTGCCATTTTTTGTTCTCCTGGCATATTATGCATATCTTCGCAAATGGTGGTGGCTATTGGCTCTTGCTTTGATCGGCGGATTTTTTGCAAAATTAAGCTTTATTATTTTTCTGGGTGCACTGATTGCCGATGTGTTGAGTCGTCGGCTATCTCGTAAAACATTGCCGTGGATTGGCGGTGGAGCGATATTGGTAGTTGGCCTTTATTTCCTAGCGAGTCATTTTCTTCCTGATGTCGTCACGTATGCACAGCATTACAACATTTTTAATTTTGCGACGCGATCATACGCCGATCTCGGATACAAACTTCTGAAGTCATTCGTATTTTTGGGACCGCTTCTCATGCTAGGTATCTTTTCATCGTTGCGGGAACCGGAATATTTCAGCCGATATCGTTTTTGGTGGCTGTATCTTTTATTCTCATTTCTTTTTTATGTGGTGATTTTCGATTTTGCCACCTACACCATCGAACGATATTTTTTGTTTATGATTGCTCCTATGGTGATCATTGCCGCTGAATCTCTAATGAATATGATGCGAAAGATTCGCACCATACCCGTGCTCGTGGCGCTCCTCGTCATTGCTACGTTGTTTGTTCCGCATGATGTCATACCGCTATTTCCCAAGACGGGATTTGTGGATCGCATTCTGTCGCCATCCTGGAATTTTCTCATTCCCATCATGGGAGGATCGGGTCCGGTGGGATTTTACGTCTCTGCGCTGTTTGTGGGATTATCTTGGTTACTTATGGCGTACGCACTTTTATGGCGGAAGGGGACGTTGTTTGTATTATTGGGCGTTGGATATACGATCGTGATATTGCAGGAATTTCTTTTTGGTGGGATCTATGGCAGTGCAAATCGTGTGGCGTGGGATACTGTGAATTACATCAACGCGAATCCGGAGATCACTCGAGTAAATACCTACTACGACATTGCACCGTACGATCTTCGTGTGAGTGGCAAATATGAAAACAGGTTCTATGTTACGCCCAAGCGTGACTATACCAAATCGCTGGAGAAATATCGGCTCCACTACATGATCGTGCATTTTCCTGAAATTGCACCGGACGACAAACATCTTGCGCTTATTAAGCGCTGCCCTGTTATTCAAGAATTTCGTGACAAACGAGTCTATTCCGAAGTCTACGATTGTACCAAACTTCCATGAGATCACTTCTCTATATTTTCAATGGCCGATTTCCCACCGAAAAAGCCCATGGCATCCAGATTGCCAAAATGTGCGAGGCATATACCCGGGCTGGTATGCAGGTAACACTCATGGTTCCTTGGCAACGCAATTTGCTGGACCTGGGAATGTACGGTCTCAAGCAACCATTTTCCATCAAACGAGTGTGGGCCTTGGATCCGGCGTGGTTATGGAATATGTCGCAACGGACGGGGACCTTTGTGCGGACTATTAGTGGAATGTTGGGTATTGTGTTTTCGTTGGCTGAAGCTGACGTGGTTTACACGCGTGACTATACAACACTCATATTGCTTGCGCTGTTTGGGCGAAATCCCGTTGTTGAAATCCATGACTATCGTCTATCGCATCGAAGTGTGTTACTGGCTTGGGCTTTGAAAAAAGCTCGGGCGATCATCTGCAATTCGGAAGGAACGAAATCACTTCTTACTACGCACTATCCACCCCGACGCCTGCGGGTCGGGGCCCCGACCGAAGCGTCGGGGCTATCTTCAATTTTAGTCGTTCCCAACGGCGTTGATGTGGATTTTTTTGATATTCCCGAGACGCGCGAGGAGGCAAGAAAAAAACTGAAATTGCCACAGGACAAAATCATCATAGGTTATGTGGGGAGCATGGAGGTTGCCGGAAGAGAGAAGGGTGTGGCGACACTTCGCGGGGCATTTGATTGTATGAAATCGCGAGAGAAAGCCGAGTTGACACTCGTTATCTCGGTACCTTACACACAGGTGCCATTGTATTTGCGGGCGATCGATATTGCCGTCATTCCGTACCCGGGAGATCAGCATGCGCGGACGACTTCGCCCATGAAGCTCTTTGAATATCAGGCCGCGCGAAAAACGATTGTAGTTGCCGATTCACCCGATCCCCAACGTCTTGCGGAAAAACTAGACGAAGCCATCATGCATCCGCATCCCTATGATGGAGAGCTTTATACTTGGGAAGCACGTGCCAGCCGTATAATGCAAGAAGTAGGATATACGGTTCCAGAGGAAGTCGAAATCGAGGACTAGCCCAGGGACTGCTCATGACTGCAAAGAGGAGGATAAGAGCAAACAGCAAAAGAGCGAATTTGTTGTTTTCTTTCCAAGCTCGCCAAGCGCCGATTAGCATCAACAACGTGAGAATTCCACGCACAAGACTCTCGAGCGTAAACGGTGCCTCGTTCCAAAGCTTTTTAAAAATTCCCCCGCCACGAATAAAAATATCAGATGTATTTTGAGATCCGTCCGAAGAACGAAACGCGGTCGTCGCTTCTTTGAGACTGCTTCCTACAAAAAACGGCATCGCCTTGATGGCGTGAAATAGTGCGTAGCGGGGAAAATCCGCAAAAATATATTTTTTTGCTACTTGAACATGTGCAATATCGGGACGGATGTTTTTGTTGAGAATCAAAGCATCAACCTCGCTCTGAATCATATCCAGTGCCGTTTGATTGTCGACATGGTGTTGCCAGGCGTAGAACTTTGTTGCATTTCCATGAGCGAGATTGAACGATCCTATGTAGGCAATGGAAGCGCCAAATCCCAGTTTATGGTTCCGAACCATCCAGGGCGCGATTATTAAAGCGACTCCTACGAGAAATACTAGGCCAAAACGCAGGCGTTTGGTGAAAAGGAACGGAGCAATCATGAAAGGGCTTAGCATCGCGATAGGGCGCACCAAAATCGCGAGTCCTATGAGGATGCCGCTCCAAAGATATTTGTGCATCGAAAGTGCGGAGATAAATAGCAATGCAAAGAGTGTTTCCGTCATGCCTACCATGGCGTACCATATGGTCGTGGGGAGCAGGATGTATACAATTGCGGCAATATTGCCGTGGCGAATGCTACCAAACGCCCCTGCGCCCATACGTGCAATCAACCAAGCGGTGATTGCCACAAAAATTGTTTGCAGAACAATGATGAAATAAACAAAGTTCCGGTGCCCCGCCACCATCATGGTCCCAGCAATCAGGGTGGGATAGCCTGGGGTGCGGATTATTTCAGGTTCGGGTAGCTGACGCGAAAACGCATGATGATCGAGCAAGTTATTGGCGAGTGTGACGTACTCATAGGTGTCAGCGTGAAAATAGAACTGTTCCGTCTTGATGAACGAAAAAACTACGCCATACAAAACCAGCGTGCCCATCATCCAATATTTTAGCGGGATTTTTTTGTCCATGACCTGAAGAAAAACCGCAGTGCCACTGCAACCGTGGAAAGACCGTACTTCATACTTCGCATAAAGTTGATCGATGATGCTTCGGGGAAATACCGAACGGGCACGGGAATTTCCCCGACGGAAAAACCTTTTTCGATAATACCAAAGAGCATCTGCGTATCGAAGACAAAATTGTCAGAAAATGTTTCAAAGTCAACGCGCTCAAGCACTTGGCGCCGGTACGCGCGCATGCCGGTATGCCATTCGGAAAGATTTTGTCCCGAAACGATATTTTCAAAGGCTGTCAGCAGGCGGTTGGAATAGTATTTGTAGCGTGGCATGCCTCCGGCCAAAGTTTCTCGGCGTGATCTTATACGGGATCCCAGCATGACATCAAAGTAGCCTTCCTGAATAAACGACACAAAATGCTTGATGAGGCGGGGATCGTACTGGTAATCAGGGTGAAGCATGACTACAATATCAGCTCCGCGTTCTAAAGAGAGCTTGTAGCAGGTTTTTTGGTTGCCCCCGTAGCCGCGGTTTTGGTCGTGCTGTTTGACAACAAGGCCGAGCTTGCGGGCAAGTTCCGTGGTTCTGTCACTGCTCTTATCATCTACGAGAATTATTTCCGAAACGCAGTCACGCGGAATCTCGCTGACGGTTTTTTCGAGTGTCTTTTCGGCGTTATACGCCGGCAGTACTACAATGGTTTTCATGCTTGTATTTAGGGCTTTTTTCCTATACTATAGTATGACTATTTCACCATGAAAATCAACCATGACGCGAAGCCGGGGAGGTTGGATCACTGCCAAATCACCGGTTCCAAAAATCTTTTTGAGGTTATCGATCTTGGCCACCAGCCGCCCTGTGATGCGTTGTTGACCGACAAAACCATCAACGAACCGGAAGTGTACTACCCGTTGCGTCTCATGCTGTGTCCGGATTCCGGACTTGCACAGCTGGATTATTCCGTGCCGGGCGAGATTTTGTATCCGGGAGAGTATCCCTATCGTGCGGGTATTTCAAAACCGCTTCAAGACTATCTTTTAGCGTTTGCTGATGGCGTAGTAAAGGATTTTGCAATTCCTCGCGATGCTTTGTGCGTGGATGTCGGCTCCAATGACGGCGCCCTGCTGTATGGATTCAAAAAGCTTGGCATGAGAACCGTAGGCGTTGAACCGACCGATATGGCCCAGTACGCGCGCAAAGAGCGCAAGATAAAAACAATTCAAAAGTTTTTTACTGAAGATGTGGCAAAATATGTCGTGAATAAATACGGGCGTGCCAAGGTCGTCACTATGACGAATGTCTTTGCTCACATGCCTACGCTTGGTGAAGTCATGCGCGGGCTGAATCGTTTGATGGATAATGATGGCATTTTTATCAGCGAGAGTCAGTACCTCCTTGACGTGTTGGAAGGCAATCAATTTGATCAGATTTACCACGAACACATCCGGCTCTATAGTCTCAAATCGCTTGTGAAGTTGTTTCCCCAGTATGGCATGGAAGTTTTTGACGTTTATCGGTCATCGGCGCGCGAGGGGAGTATCCGCGTCTATGTCGCACGCAAGGGCGTGCAAATGATCAGGCCGAGTGTGGGGAAGCTTCTAAAGCTCGAGGAGCAGAAGGGGCTTTTTAAGCCTGCTACGTGGGCGAAATGGCGCCAAGGAGTCAATGATCAGCGAGAGGCGTTTATTGCCTTTGCGCACAAGGCAAAGCACCAGGGCAAGCGGTTTGTGGCGGATTCGGCGCCCGGTCGCGGAGCGGTCCTGGTAAATTACTATGGCATCGACAAAACCCTCATGCCGTATATTGCCCAGCTTCCCGGATCCGAAAAAATCGGCAAGTTTTTGCCCGGCACACATATACCAATCGTGGACAACAAGATCATCATGAAAGAACAGCCGGACTATGTGGTCATTCTCGCGTGGCACTATGCGGACTACATCATAAAAAATTGGCGCGCTCGTGGCTTGAAGTCAAAATTTATCTTACCGTTGCCGGAGTTTAGAATTGTATGATCCCCTTTCTTAAATTTGAAGATCTCAACGCGCCGTACAAAGCGGAACTGATGCGGGCGATTGAAGGTGTGATCGATTCCGGACGGTATATTTTGGGGCCGAAAGTTGAAGAGTTTGAAAAGGAATTCGCAGCGTATGTCGGCAAGAAATATGCTATTGGAACGGGCAATTGCCTCGATGCACTCACGCTCATTTTTTGCGGATACAAAGAACTCGGTGTCATGAAGGAGGGCGACGAAGTGATTGTTCCGGCAAATACGTATATCGCTTCGATCATTGCTATTACGGCTAACAAGCTCAAGCCGATTCTTGTGGAACCTGATCTTGCGACGTACGTCATTGATGATAAAGGTATTGATAAACATATTACAAAAAAAACCAAGGCGATCATGCCGGTGCATTTGTACGGAAAGATTGCACGTGTGCCAAAGTTCGGTGACATAAAAATCATCGAAGATTCCGCCCAAGTAACATCTACCTACGGCGATGCGGCGGGGTTCAGTTTTTATCCGTCAAAAAACCTTGGCGCGCTGGGGGATGGTGGAGCGGTGACAACGAATGATAAAAAATTGGCAGAAGTGATTCGTGCGTTGCGGAATTATGGCAGTCACAAAAAATATTTGAATTTATACAAAGGCATCAACAGCCGACTCGATGAACTGCAGGCCGCGGTGCTTTTGGTGAAATTGAAATATCTGGATCGGGAAAACGAAAAAAGAAAAAAGATTGCGCGGCAGTACTTGGCCGGTATCAATAATCCCAAACTGATCATGCCCATAGATGACCCAACGCATATATGGCACCTCTTTACCGTGCGCACGAAACGAAGAGATGCGTTTACAAAACATCTGCAAGCGCTTGGCATCGGGTCAGTCATTCACTATCCCATTCCACCCCACAAGCAAAAAGCGTATCCGGAGTGGAATAAAAAATCTTTTCCCATTACCGAGGAAATACACAACACCATCATCAGTCTGCCTCTGTTTCCTGGCATGAAACAAGATGAGATCGATGCAGTTATTTCGACATGCAACTCTTTTCAAAAATAAAAGACGAAGTATTTTTTGCACGCAAGATGATCCAGTACCGCTACGGTCCGCGGGGCTGGTATCGATACATCAAGCACAAATTTTTTCCTGTTTTTTTGACGCGTCGTGCCAAGCCAATTTCTCTTCCCGTGAATACGGATTTTGAGTGGCACATATTGTCCCACAAGATAGGACTTTGGATGACATACTGGACGATACGTTCGTTTATGCATCAATCGGGCCTGGTGCCTCGCGTGATTGTACACGATGATGGCACAATTGATGCTGAAACAGCGAAGATGTTCGAAAGCAAATTTGCAAATGTCACCGTTCTCTTGCGCGCGGAAGCGAATCGTCAGTTTTCTCAATTGCAACTTCCGGAAATCATTCATCGCGCACGCAAAAGCAAAAACTTTTATATTCTCATGTTTCTCGATCATTTTTTCTTGAGTAATTCAAAGCGCGTGATGGTTAGCGACAACGACGTGCTCTTTTTTGATCGACCCGGTGAAATCATCGATTTCATGGTAGGGAGATCTTCCGTAGATGCCATGTACTGCGGGGGATGGGATGAGGGGAGAAACGAACTGCCCGTTGATGATGAATATAAAAATAAATATAGAGACGTTGTGGATCATGCGGGACGATTGAATTCCGGTCTTATGATATTTGATAAATCAAAAATTCCCGTTGAACGCATAGCGGAATATTTTGAACATGCGACCGACCTGGATGATCACCTGATTGAGCAAAGCGGATGGGGGATGATCTTGTCACAAGTACCCCATGCATTTTTTCCCGAAGAGACCTATCGCTTGCGCGGAGGCGTAGAGAAGGGAGTGATTTTCAAACACTTCACTAAGCCCCGCCGCCACGAATTTTTCGCCTACGGAATCGACGAAGTCCGCAAACGTTCAGGTATGTAAAAATTTGCGTTTTCTCTGATTTATGGTATAATTAAAAGGTTAGAGTACCTTGATTTTTCTTGCTGTTGATACAGCTCCTAGTTCATATATGTGAGTTAGGAGCTGTATCAACCGGAGCACCATGAGTAGCCGTAGATGCGGAGAGTCATGGTGAGCCACAACAGGAAGGAGGGGTCATGGACCCCGAGATGCAGGAACTCATGACGCTCGCACAAGGCGGAGCTCTGGCTGGAAGAGGAATCGACAAGAAGGTCCTTCGCCGGACCTTCGAGGACTACCTCAACGACGGCCGGGCTACGGATTTCCTGGAGGCGATGGTGCAGGGGAAGCTCTACACCAACCGGCTCCAGCTGGCCATCGGTATCGGCCTGGTTCGTGCCCCCGAGGGTGGACAGATCGTGTTCATCCCGAACGTGCCGGTCCAGCCCAGCAGGCCGTGGATCGAGGCGCTCGAAGCGGCCGGCCCCCAGACCGACCAGCACTTCAATGTGCGCAAGGTCGGTGATCTCTACAAGCCGAAGGGGAGCGGCCTGGTCACGAGAGATCTCGTGGTGCTGAACTGGCCGGGTCACGGCCTGGCCGAGCACCTCGCATGGGCCAAGCAGTACGAGGCCCTCCTCACGGGGACGGATCCGCGGACCGTCTTCGCCGCCGCCGAGCATAACCCCCAGCTTCACCGGAAGCTCGGCATGGATCCCGCATGGCTCATCGCCACCGAGGAGTGCACGTTCGATGGCGGGGCACAGCTGTGCTACGTCTTCTTCGACGGTGACAAGCGCAAGTCCAGCCTGTACTGGTCAAGCAACGTCGGCCTCGACGACGACTGGGTCGCCTTCTCCAGCAAGTAGGGCTTGGGTTCTGGGGGCTTTTGCTCTCATCGAGCCCTCAGTCCCTTGGTTCGTTTTTTTCGGAAGTGCCGGCAGTCCACCGCAAGGAGGACTGCCGTTTTTGATTTTAATAATCTTTTTGTGATATATTTCTTTTGGATATTAGGCGAATCTGCTAGCGGCTACGGCTTCTGGCGGCCAAATTCTAGAACTGACGTATGGAGAGTCGCTTCGGCTACTGGCTTGAGCGAGTGTTGTACGCAGTATCTCCAAAAACAAAGATACTTGGTATCAAATACTGGTGGATTATAGATCCCAAATTCGATACAGCGGCAAGAATACTCAAGCCGTGGTGGTAAGGATGGTATTTGATACAACACGTTCGATGGCAACCAGCAGGTGTGCAACGTCTACTTCAACGGTGATAAGCGCAAGTCCAACCTGAACTGGACGAGCAACGTCGGCAACGACAACGACTGGGTCGCCTTCTCCAGCAACTGTCTTTGTTCTCCCGCTATCTGGCGGGAGTTTCTGTTTTTTTGAGCCAACCACCAAGCATTCTTCCGATTTCGTTCAACGGTTCCGAGAGTGCCAGATATCGTTTGTTTTCCAATTCTTGTAGCTCCCAAGCTACTTGCAGAAAAAACTTCAATAGATCAAGCTTAGGGATAGCTTTTTGGAGATATGGAATTTTTTGTTCTTTATTCAAATAGCTTGCAAGATAGAGAAGCTCGGCAACGTCTACAAACAACTGATCGATTTTGCCACCCAGCGTATATCGTGACTGTTTGGGAAAATCTTTCACATACTCATGCCACAGCTTGTATGCAGAGATCAGCCGTTGGAGAATGGGTAATGACGTCTTGGGGGGGGACCAGTTATGTCACGTCAATCTCTGATTGTGGATTAGTCTTTGGCCG